>Ga0272449_1000013_pt1 | contig 301578 bp, 248 predicted proteins | sample YNPCB0241_FD_198679 | JGI IMG/M metagenome (GOLD analysis project Ga0272449, IMG submission 198679) | Hot spring sediment microbial communities from Yellowstone National Park, WY, United States - YNP-CB-024-1 | ecosystem: Environmental > Aquatic > Thermal springs > Hot (42-90C) > Sediment... | reverse complement strand
GGGTTGTAATTGTAGCAATAAGTACCGGAAGATTCACCAGTTATGTTACCTGGATTGAATTGTGGTAATATTGTAAACGTGATGATATTGTTTGAAGGAGTAGCATTGCCACAATCGGGGTTACCAGCGGGATCGACAAGTACTCTGTAGTAAGTAGTTTGCGTTAGAGCAGGGGGGTCGTAAGTTTTGCTGGTAGCACCTTGAATGTTATTCCAGTTAGTGCCATCGTAACTGATTTGCCATTGATAGTTATAAGTTCCAGAAGCACCTGATGGGTTAGCAGTGAGTGCTGCTGGGTTGTAATTGTAGCAATAAGTACCGGAAGATTCACCAGTTATGTTACCTGGATTGAATTGTGGTAATATTGTAAACGTGATGATATTGTTTGAAGGAGTAGCATTGCCACAATCGGGGTTACCAGTGGGATCGACAAGTACTCTGTAGTAAGTAGTTTGCGTTAGAGCAGGGGGGTCGTAAGTTTTGCTGGTAGCACCTTGAATGTTGTTCCAGTTAGTGCCATCGTAACTGATTTGCCATTGATAATTATAAACTCCTGTTGCTCCTGATGGATTTGCAGTAAGAATACCTGGATTATAATTGTGACAGTATGTACCTGAAATTTCTCCTGTTATATTGCCTGCATTGAATTGAGGTAATATGTTATATACAATTGAATCATATGAAGGTGTCCATGAACCACAATCAGGAGTACCAATAGGATCAATTAATACTCTTATAATTGAAGTTTCGGTAATATTACCATTATTAAGTATACGATTTGTTGCCCCTTCAATATTTTGCCATGGAGTAGAAGGAGTTCTTTTTTGCCATTGATAATTATATAAACCACTTGCACCAGTAGGATTAGCTATTATATATGGTGTATGATTGAAACAATAAGTTGCAGAAATATCTCCTGTTAAATTACCAGGTTTAAATTCTGGTAATATGTAATAAAGAATTGTATTATTGCTTGGTTGAGGAGGTCCACAAATAGGATCTGGTGTTACCATCACTCTAATATAAGTTGTATCAGTTAAAGGGGGCAAAATTAAAATTGAATCTGTTGCTCCTTCTATATCTTCCCAGTTTATATTATCTCTACTCTTTTGCCATTGAAAATTATAATCACCTGTACATCCAGAAGGTGTTATTACTAATCTATCTCCTGAATAAAGATAGCAAAATGTTCCTCTGATAATTATTGTTGGTCCTGATGTTGTTGAATTTAAAACGTTATTAATACTGGTACTTTTTAGTGTATTTTTATTTTCTAATCCATTAAATGCTGTTGTTTTAAGAATATTATTAACTTTATTATTTTCAGAAAAGTTTATGTCTCCTGAATTAAATTCAGGTATAATAGTAAAAACAACAATGTTACTATATTTATCATCTCCACAATTTATATCACAAATAGGGGTTACTTTTACTCTAAAATATGTTGTCTCATAAATTTCTGGAGGATTATACGTAGAATTGTTAGCACCTTGTATATTTTGCCATATAATACCATCGTTGCTTTTTTGCCATTGATAAATATAATTCCCACTTCCTCCAGTAGATGTAATTGACATTATACCAGGATCATAGCTGATATAATAAGTTCCAGATTTTTCTCCCTGTATATCTCCAGGCTCAAATTCTTGCAATATTGTAAACTTTATAGTATTTTCTGAAGGCGTAAATTCTCCACAATCAGGTTCCCCAACAGGATCAATTAGTACTCTAAAATACGTTGTTTCTGTTATTTTACCTGGATCATAAGTTTTAGAATTAGTATTTTCAATGTTATACCAATTTATATTGTCCTTGCTGTATTGCCATTGATATTGATAGCTTCCTGTTGCACCAATAGGATTAATTTCCATAATACCTGGATCATAACTAATATAATGAATACTTGAATTTTCACCTGTAATAATGCCCGGTTTAAAATCTGATAAAATGTTAAATTCAATTATGTTATTACTGGTTTTTGGTAAAATTTCACAAAATTGATTACCAGATAATCCTACTAAAACTCTAAAATAAGTGGTCTGTTGTAATGCAGGTGAATCGTAATATCTATTATTTGCTGTTGTTATATTTTGCCAATTTACTTTGTCAAAACTATATTGCCATTGATATGTATAATTACCATTACCACCTGTAGGATTAATTTCCATAAGTGATGGATTATAATTAAAACATTGTGTAGAACTTATTTCGCCAGTAATATTACCAGGATTAAGAGGAATATAATTTTTTTCATAAATTTCTGTATTTCCAATTTCGCGACATTGGTTATTGTCAATTAATGTTACAGAATATTTACCGGCTGTTAAGTTATTTATATCTTCGGTAGTAGCCCCATTTGACCATAAATATGAATAAGGTTGTGTTCCTGATGTAACAATTAGATTGATTGCTCCATCATTACCTCCAGGACAGTTTACAGAATCGGTTATGAATGTTAATTCTGGTGGCAAAACATTTTTATATGTTATTTTTATTACATTTGAATATACAGCATAATAATAATATCCATACCAGAAAACAACTTTAGCTTTATAATATGTATTTGTTGTTAGAGGGCCAATTATTAAAACTGAATCATTCTGATTTTGAATTAATTCCCATGATTTATTATTTGTTGACTTATACCAATTTATCACACCATTTTTTGCTCCTGTAAGATATATTTTACCTTTTTGATTAAAGCATAATATATTGTATTCAGAAAAGATTTTAATTTCAACATTAGGTGGACAATAAATTATTTTTTTTATTTTGGAATTTGAATGAATTTTTTCATTTGTAAATATTAACAAACTCAGTAGTAAAATTTTTGAAAAATTGGTAATCTTCTCTTTCATAAGTTTAAATTTTTAGTTAAACATAACGACATTAGTTAGTTGTGTAAGTATTTTTTAAAATATTTAAGTATCTGATAATTTGATTTTTATTATATTTAAAAGAAAATGAAATAGCTGAAGTGTCAATTATTTCAAATTTTGAGTAGAATAATTTTATAGTGTAATTGTAATAATTAAAAAAATTAAAATAATTGTTACAAATAATTTTAATAACAAAGTTTAAATAAATACAATAAACCACGAAAAAATTACAAAATCCTCTCATAGCTGGTAAATTTTAATATTTAATAAAACTGACTAAGGTTTATATTACCACTAACTTTGCCAAATCCAGCTACCAACTAAAAATTGCCATTAACCATTAATATAAACCTTGCCTCTAACTTAAAAATTAAAAATGTCCACTTTAGGTATTGAAGATAAAACTGGTAAAGTATTAATACTTAAAGCTCCCATTTTTGCTAATTCATACCTTACCAGAGCAAGTGGAATTTTTGGATTATTTACATCAACCTGTACACTAAATTCTGTATAATTGTTGCCTTCATTTTTTGTTGGTTCATCTGCGTAAAGATTGTTATTAAAGAGATAATCTTCAACATCCTTAACACGATTGTTGGGAACATTGAATAATAACATTACTTTGTTTTCGGCATTGACTGCACCATACAGGTTGATAATAAACATTTTGAGTAATTCTAGTTTTTGTGGTTTATTTTTGATGTCAGGTGTTATCCAGATACTAGTTTCAGAAGTAAATATTTCATCTATAATATTTAATCCATAATTTTTAAGTGCACTGCCTGATTGTGTAATTTCTACTCCAAAATCGACACCTTCATTTTTAACTTTAGATTCTGTTTTGCCCCATGATTCATAAATTACTATTCCTTTTTCAATTTTAGGTGGTGTCTTGTATTTTTGTATAGAGTATGTTTTAAATTCTTCGTATTTATTAATTTTTCTTAATTTATTATGTAACCATTCGAGACTTAAAAAAGGCATTTCGGTTGCTAAAACAATATGTTTTTTATCGGTACATATTTTTTGTAATAATTCTTCAGGTGTTTTATTATCTTTTGCAATTGCAACTATTCTTACCTTACCTCTATTCAATGATAAAATTCTTTCAAGGTTTATATCTTTGTTAAATTCATATTTGTATTCAAGAATTCTTTCTTTAATCCAATCATCGCCTGATATAGCTACATCAATTTCATCTAGTGCTAGTTGTGATCCAAATTCTTGTGGTCTGCCGTCCCAGCCATAGAAATAACTTAACATAGGAAATGTTGTTGGTCCACCAGCTTCATAACCTGAAGTTTTAAATCCTGCATCTTCTAATAATTTTATAAGATTTCCTCCTCTTGTTGGATTTGCTAACGATCCTGCTGGCATTCCTATTTTTAATATTTCACCATTCATTTTTGTTATTTTTCAATAAATTCAAGTGTAAGATCTTTATTTATTTTTCTATAATAACAACTAGTATGTGGTAGACCATTTTCTCTTTTTGCATGACATGCTCCTTTGCCTAACGGAGTAACTAAATATAATAACGAATTTTGTTCGCAATTAATTCTTATTTCTTCAATTTTTAAAAGATCTCCAGAGGTTTCTCCTTTTTTCCATAAAGTTTTACGAGTTCGGCTATAATATGTGGCATAACCACTTCGTAAAGTTTCCTCAAAAGCTTCTTTATTAACAAATGATAGTATCAACACTTCTTTTGTATGTGCATCTTGTGTAACTACTGGAATCAAAGTATTACCATCTTCCCCAAAATCAAGTAAAAAACTTGTAGTATATTCTTTATTACTCATTTGAAATTTTTTTTGAAAAAAATGTAACTTTTTTATTTTTTTCTCGTACAAAAATAAATTTAAATTTTTAAAAGTCAAAATTTTTATAAAAATTTTTTAAATTAAAAAAGAAGATTAATAATATTAGAAGTTAAAATTAATTTGTTAATGATTTTTTACTAAAAAAATTAGAATAATAATTTTAGAATAATTTTTAGTTGAGAAAACCTAATTTTTATTTCTAATAAATTTTTTATGTAATTTTTTGATTTGAAACTAAATAATTTTTAATGAAATTTTTTAAAAATTCTGTTGCGAATTCTATATTTTTATAAACATTCTCTGTTGGTTGTTGCATAAGTTCCCATTGATATCCTTTTATTTCAAGGACATAAGCTTCAATTTTATAATCAAATAAAGTTTCTGTAAGGTAAAGTAAATATTGTGGTTTAATTATGTGAGTTGAAAAGTCATAATCAGGCGATGCAGATATTTTTGTAAAATTAAAATTATATATTTCTTCATTTATTGTTGAATCAACAAAAATTGTTAATTTATAATTTTTTATTTTATATGAGTCTTCAATGTTTAATTGATAATTATAATAACACTCTATAGGTAAATTATTTTGTTTGCTCCAATTCTCAATATTTTCTGTTAACATCAATCCTGCTGCATCATCCTGTCGGCCCGGATTTCCATATCCATATATTAAAATATATGGCTTATTCAACATTATTCTCTAATTTTATAATCTATCAATTCATTATTTGAGCTTATAAGTTCAATTTCTAAAGGCATTTGTCCAAGTGCATGTGTTGCGCAACTTAAGCAAGGATCATAAGCTCTAATTGCTACTTCTACAGCATTCATCATTCCTTCTGTAATTTTTTGTTGTCCATTCATTACTTTACGTGCTACATAAGCAACAGCTTCATTCATTGGTTGATTATTGTTTGTCGTTGATACTATTAAATTTGCTTTTTCTATTAAATCGTCTTCGTTTATTTTGTAATGATGAAATAATGTACCTCTTGGTGCTTCCAATAAGCCAATTCCTTCATATTCTTTTGTACCACGAGTAATTAATTCACCACTTATTAAATCAGGATCGTTTAATAATTCTTTTATTTTTTCGGCACAATGTAAAATTTCAATCAGTCGAGCCCAGTGTTGATGCATTGGTTTATTGCTTGGTTTATTGTTGTTGTAACTTCTAAATTTTTCAAATTCTTTTTGAGCTAATGGAGTATCAATAAAATCAATAGTATTCATACGTGCAAGTGGACCTACAGTATACCAACCTTTTTCTTTTCCCAATTTTTTTAAAAATGGAAATTTCATATAACTCCATGAACGTACTTCTTCTTCAATATATTTATAATATTCATGATAATCAACATCATTTAATATTTTATTACCATCTTGGTCAATAGCTCTTAAAACACCATGATATAAATCAAGCGCTCCATCTTTTCTTACCAAACTTAAATAGTTTGAGGGAAAAGACACAAATTCGTCAATAATTTCTTTATTTTTCTTGTGATAATTATGAAAGAAATCAAGGGCACCTAAAGACCAATCAATTATTTTATTAATATTTATCTCTGGATGATTAAGAAAAAATTCTTTATCTTCTTGTTCAAGATGCTTGTTAATTCCTCCTGGAATAGCACCTGTACCGTGAATTTTTTTCCCGGCCGTTGCTCTTATAATTTCCTGTCCAAATTTTCTCATCATTATTCCTTGATAGGCGAGTTCTTTATTTTCGAGAGCTACACCAATTATGTTTCTTTTCGATGGATCAGCATTGATTCCGAATAATAAATCGGGTGATGCAAGATGAAAGAAATGCAACGTATGTGATTGAAGTACTTGTCCGTAATGCATTAATCTTCTCATTTTTTCGCCTGTAGGTGTTAGTCCATCGCCATAGCCTGCACCTACAATAACATCAGTTGCTTTTGCTGCTGCTAGGTGATGAGAAACAGGACAAATGCCACACAGTCTTTGTACCAAAACAGGAGCTTCCCAATATGGTCTACCTTGCACAAATTTTTCAAATCCACGAAATTCTACTATATGAAATCTACTTGTTGTAACATTTCCTTCATTATCAAGGTAAATAGTTACCTTGCCGTGTCCTTCAATTCTGGTTACAGGTTCTATTGTAATTTTTTGTCCCATATTTTTGAAAGTTTTAATCGTATTTTATTAATTCATATGGTAAATCAGCTTCTTTACCAGTTAATAATGCGTATAAAACATTCCATATAAGGTCTGCACGAGGAGGACAACCTGGTAAAAAATAATCAATTTTTACAATTTCATGGCATGGGTACACACGATCAAGTATTATTGGCAATTCTTCATCATTGGGTATTATTTTTTCGGTATTCGATGATACAGTTATACCCTTCAAATAAGCTTCTTCGAGACATTCTCTAATTGGAATACCATTGCGCATTGCTGGTAATCCACCCATTATAGCACATTCACCAACTGCAATTAATATCTTGCAATGTTCTCTGAATTCTTTAAGTATTTCAACATTTTCACTATTGCAACATCCTCCTTCAATCAAACCTATATCACATTTTTTTGTAAATTTTTTAATATCGTTTATTGGAGATTTGTTGAATTCAACAAGTGTAATTAAATCAAGCAATCTTTCATCTATATCCAGAATTGACATGTGGCATCCAAAACATCCTGCTAATGAAGTTGTTGCTACTATTGCTTTGCTCATGTTTTTAATTTTTATTTTTTGTTAAATTCATCTTTTCAATTTCACTACCAATAGGTTCTTTATCATATTTTCTTTTTCCAATAGGTGTTATAAAACCTCTACCTTTTATTAATAAAGAACCAACAGGGCATATTTCCATTGATTTGTTTGCTAATTCATCAGTCATTTTTCTACCCAATTTTTCATCAAGTACTACTTCTACTTTATTACTTCTTCTTTTATATGCAAATAAAGATCTTCCTTGCTCGTCTTTTATTATTCTAATACATCTTTTACATAAAATACATCTGTTTCTTTCTTGTATCAGTTTTGGATTTGATGCATCAACCTTTTTATTTGGGAATAAATAAGGATATCTTGGAACAATTATTTTATATCTATAAGCAAGAGCTTGTAATTCACAATCACCACTTTTTTCACATGATGGACAAAAATGATTTCCTTCAATAAAAAATAATTCTATAATTGCTTTTCTTAATTCTTCAATTTTATCCGTATGATTTTCAACTACCATTCCATCTGAAATAGGAGTAGTACAAGCTGTTTGTAGTTTACCATTTATTTTTACTGTACATACTCTACAACTACCTTTTGGTTTTACTCCTGGATAATTGCATAATGTTGGTATATAAATTCCATTGTCTCTGGCAGCGTCAACAAGGTATTGCCCTTTTGTGGCATAACATTCTTTTCCATCTATTGTTATTCGTACAATCTGATTCATAGTATTGAATATTAAATATTTGGTACGCGATTAGTTATTTCACAAGCTTCTCTTATTGATTTATATATATCAAAGCCTGTGTCATAATCAATATTTTTCTGAATTTTTTCTTCATATAAATGTCTGAAGTTTTTTATACTTGAAAGAATGGGATTAGCAGCTGTTTGTCCTAATCCACATCTACTTGCTTTGAGGATTTTAGCCCATTCTACCATATCATCAATATCTTTTTTGACACCTCTAGCATTAAGTATTTTTATTAACTTATTTCTTAAAAGAGTAGGTATAATACGACAAGTTGAACAACTTCCACAAGATTCATCAATAAAAAATTCTGTAAAATTGAGTACAACATCATTTAATAAATCTCTTGATTTGTTGAATATTATTAACGAACCACCCGTAGATAAGTCTTCATAGCCAAGAATTCTGTTAAATTCTTCAGGTCCGATTAATGTTCCTGAAGGACCACCTACTTGTACTGCTTGTACATCATTAGTAATAGCTCCCACCATGTCTAAAATATCATTAACCGTAAAACCCCATTCAACTTCATAAACTCCTGGAAAACGACAATCTCCTGAAACACTTAAAAGCTTTGTCCCAGAAGATTCAGAAGTACCTAAAGATCTAAACCATTCGCCTCCATTCAATAGTATTTTGACAACCGAACAAAATGTTTCTACGTTATTAACAACTGTAGGCATATCAAGATAACCTTTTTCTACAGGAAATGGAGGCCTATCTCTTGGTTCACCTCTTTTGCCTTCGGCCGATTCAATAAGTGCCGATTCTTCACCACAAACATATGCACCAGCACCAAATTGTATTCTTATATCAAAGTCAAAACCCTTTTTACCTGCTATATTTTTACCAAGAAAATTTTTTTCTCTGGCAATTTGTAAAATTCTTTCCAAATAGTTTTTTAGATACTTATATTCATATCTTACATATAAAATTCCTTCTTGTGCACCAACAGCATATGCAGCAATTACCATTCCCTCAAAAATCAAATGAGGTAGTTCAGTTAATATTACTCTATCTTTAAAAGTCCCTGGTTCTCCTTCATCAGCATTGCAAAAAATATATTTTTTTTCAGCAGTTGTTTTTCGGCATAATTCCCATTTCAAGCCTGTAGGAAAACCAGCACCACCTCTACCCCTAATATTTGATTTTTTAACTTCATCTATTACATCTAGAGGTGACATGTTTACAATCTTCTTAATTGCTTCACCAGGTTTATACGTTGGATCTAGTATTGGTCCAATTTTTCTAATATTATTTGTAACAACCGATCTGATTAGTTCTGAAGCATTCATCCCATCACCGTAACTGGCACTAAACATTTCTTCTACTTTTTTCCCAGCTTTCATATCCCTAATTATTTCTTTAACTCTGAAAGGTGTAAGTCGAGTAAATACCATATTATTAATTAACGCAGCAGGTTCCTGATCATTCATTCCAATACATGAAGTATTAAATAAACCAACTAAACCATCAGGAGTTACTTGTCCAAATTTTATTCCCAATTCTTTTTCAAAAGTCTCTGCTACCTCTTTTCTCCCCATCATATTGGCAACAACGCTATTATTTAAATATACACGATATTTTCCTCGTGGCTCTAATGAAAGAAAATGATAAAATGAGATAGTTTGCTCTACATCTATTTCTGAGATATTTAATTTTTCTGCTATCTGTGAAACTGCTTCAGGGGGTATATAACTATATATATCCTGAATATCAATGAGTATATCCATTAAGCGTGTAGAATCGTTATTGTATTTATCAAGTATTGATTTAACCCAGGTATCCATATTAATAAATTGTTTGTAATTGTAGTATATTTTTGATTGTTACAAATATAACAAAAAAATGAAATTTTAAAAAAAATTATGTTGCAAATTATAAAAAATTTTTTATGTGTCATTTATTCGATAAAATTTAAAAGTTAAAAAATAATTATAGTTAATCCTCTGATTTTTTTTAATTTTTAAAAAAATTTTATTTTATAAGTATCTTTATTTTTGTTTTTTTATGAAATCTATTAAATTTGCACTGCAATTTTATAAAGTTGTTTTTTAATTGTTTTTTTGAAAATGGCGAGATAGCTCAGTTGGTTAGAGCGCATGATTCATAATCATGAGGTCGAGGGTTCAAATCCCTCTCTCGCTACTAAAATCTTAGTTCATATAAATAATAAAGCCAGTGGTCTATTTTTATTTTTACCACTGGCCATTTAATTATCCTATACAAAACAATCATTATTTATTTTACTCAATACCTCTAAAATTTTTTTGCTTCATAGATTTAAATCTCTTTTTATAACAAAAAGCATCAAAATAATTTTTTTGATCATTTGTAAGTATAGACCTTACTTTCTGATGAAAATCACTACGTTTTTTTTCAAGTTTTGTTCTTAACTCACCAATTTCCTCAATTTTTTTGTTAATTGCCAATTGATCTGGTTCGTCTGCTAGTTCAAGCTTTCTTAATTCGGCCTTTTTAATTGCAAGATCTGCTTTTAATATTTTGGTTTCTTTCAAAAAATCATTGGAGAAAGTTTCAATCTTTGTTTTTTGTTCTTCTGTTAAATTTGGAATTTGATTTTCAATTTGTTCAATTCCATAAAACCACTGTGTTTTAAATGTTCCTACCCGATCTATCTGTCTTTGAAAGCTCATTTTCGGACCAGGTTGTGAAGTACTACTGATTGTAGTTATAAACAATCCAATCAGATTAACTAATAATAATTTTTTTACTGTTTTCATAGCTTTATTGTTTTAAATTTTAAGTAAATTTAGGTAGTACTTTTATGATAAAATAATTATATAGACGAAATAATGTTAAATGAAGACAAATGTTATAAAGATGTATATATGTAGATATTTATATTTTTCGATTTTTCCATTCGTTTTTATGAAAAACATTCAGAAAAACAGTAATGATTATGTAAAAAGGATAAAAAATTTGCGTTATTAAAATTTCATTTATATGGAAGTTTTTATTAAAAAAAATTAAAGTTTTATTGAAAAAAATTATTTCTGCAAAAATTTTTAAAAATAAAGGAATCGTTATTAGATATTGTTTTGAAAAAATAAAAAATATCATTGATAAACAAGTTATTATGTGTACACTTAATACTATAAAAGCTATTATTAAACTTTGTATGTCATTGTAATAAGGTACTTTAGATGCCCATCTTGATCTTTGTAAAAAAAATTCTTTAATTGTATCTGGATTGTTAGTGTAAACTATTGCATTTTTACTCTTTAAAGGTAATATTCTCTTTTTTTTCTTTTTTGCATAGTGAATTAAAAATGTATCATCACCCGAGGGAATATTTTTTTTAAGAATATCATCTTTTTTATTATTTTCAAAAAGTTCTTTTTTAAAGGTGAGGTTAATGCTGTTTGCAAATATTGGTTTTTTTAATTGAGCAAATGACATTCCTGAAATTATTAAACTCAAGAATTCGATTCTTGTAATTTTACTAAATAAACTATTTTTTTCTATATAATCGACAGGTCCAATAATAATATCTGGAAAGTTGTTGCTTTGAAAATATGATACGATAGTTTCTATCCATTGTGCTTGTAAATAAGCATCAGCGTCGGTAAGTATTATTAAATTGTTTTTAGAATAAGAAATTCCTTTTAAAATAGCTTGCTTTTTGCCGTGGAGTTTATCATTTAAATGTAAAATTTTAAAATTATCTTTGTTTTTGGTCATTTTTTTTAGTAAATCAACGCTATTATCAGTTGAATGATCATTTATAAAAATTACTTCAATATTTTCTGCTGGATATGTTTGTGTTGACAATGTATTTATTAATCTTTCAAGATTTTTTTCTTCATTTCGAAAGGGAATTAAAACAGATACATTGATTTTTTCTTTAATATTATTGTATATGCATTTGTATTCTTTAAGATTATTCCATCCTACGTATATAATTATTAATAAAAATATCCATATTAATATCGCTATAGTAATAATAGTATGCATTTTCCTACTTTTCTGATCCTATTACTATTACGCATTCTCCTTTAATATTTTTATTATAATAATAATTGAAAAGTTCCATTAATGTTCCTCTAATTGTTTCTTCATGAATTTTGCTTATTTCTCTTGATATTGATGCAGGTCTATTTTCTCCCATTTCTTTGATAAGTTCTTCTAATGTTTTTATTAATCTTTGTGGTGATTCGTAAATTATAATTGTTCTATCTTCATTTTTAAGTTTTCCTAGAATTTTTTTTCTACCTTTTTTTCGAGGTAAAAATCCTTCAAATATAAATCTATCGCATGGTAAACCAGAATTTATAAGAGCAGGTATAAGTGCTGTTGGGCCTGGTAAACATTCTATTTCGATATTATTTTTTAAGCATTCTTTAATTAATAGATATCCTGGATCAGAAATTCCTGGAGTGCCTGCATCACTAACCAAACCACAACATGAACAATTTTTTATTTTTTCAATTATTTTATTGATAATTTTATGCTCATTGAATTTATGATATGGGATTAATGGTTTACTTATTTGAAAATATTTTAGTAATAATGATGTTTTTCTTGAATCCTCGCACAAAATGAAGTCAACCTCTTTGAGTTTTTCTAAAGATCTTAAGGTTATATCTTCTAAATTGCCTATTGGAGTTGGTATTACATATAATTTACTCATCTTTAATAATAAATTTTCTTCTTAATAAATCAAGTAAATATTTGACTATATGTTGATTTGTATCCCATTTTAAGTCTTTTACAATAAAATTATATGCATCATTAAAATTTTTCTGATTGTTTAAAATATCAATGATTTCATTATACTTGTTACTATCTCCCTTTAATAATTCTTTTATAATAGCATATTTTTCATTTAGCCCAATAACTTTATTTAAATCATTAACTGGTTTTGAAAATAATAATTTTGTACTATCATTTTTATTGGCAAAAAGTTTTTCATATAAATATTCCTTATCAGTTTTAAATTTGTCGGATAGAGTTTTTTGTATTTCTTTTTTTGTTTGTTTTATATTTTCTAAATTTTCTGAAGATTCAGAAATTTTTTGTTCAAAAGTGTTTTCCTGAATTTCCAAAATTATTTCATTTTTAGTTTCACATGTTTCTGATTTATTTTCAATTTGTTCTTCATAATTATTTAATTCAGTACCAATAGCAGCTTTAAGTAATATTAAACATTCATATATTGATAAGGTTTTATTTATCAATAATTTTAATTCTGTTTCTTCAAATTTATTTTTATTTAAAATTTCATTTTTCAATATTTCGAGTTCTTCAATATTTATTTTTAATTTTTCCAGCAATTTTTTTGTTTCTTTCATAACTTTAAGTCTTCTAAATTTTTATATTTGTTTAGTTTTTTGTAAAAATAATAAATTTTGTTTAACATGAATGATGAATTTTTTATTACTGATCTAAATAGAGGATGGATAGAAATTATAACAGGATCTATGTTTTCGGGAAAAACGGAAGAGTTAATAAGAAGAATAAAAAGAGCAGAATTAGCAAATCAAAAAACACAAATTTTTAAACATATTCTTGATACTCGTTATGCCAAAGATAAGATTGTCTCGCACAATAAAACATCAATAAAATCTTTACAAGTTAGAAATTCAAGAGAGATACTTTCTTACATTAATGATGTAAGAGTTGTTGGTATTGACGAAGGGCAATTTTTTGATAATGGTTTAATAGAAGTAGTTGAATTTCTGGCAAATTCGGGTATAAGGGTCATAGTTGCTGGTTTGGATATGGATTATCGTGGCGAACCTTTTGGTCCTATGCCTGAACTTATGGCACGTTCTGAATTTGTAACAAAATTGCATGCGATTTGCATGAGATGTGGAAACCTTGCTATATATTCACATCGAAAAATACAAAGCAAAGAGCTTGTTTTACCCGGAACAGATCAGGAATATGAACCTCTGTGTAGAACATGTTTTTATAAAGTTAATGAAAAAAACAATCGTTATAAACATTATGATTAATATTTTCCCATATTCCATATCCGAAATTCATAAAATAGTTGAAGGAAAAGCTATAATTATCAACGATCTTGTTGTTAATTCAATTTGTATAGATAGTAGGCGAGCGTTAAATCCACAATTTACATTGTTTGTAGCTATTAAAACTAAAAAGAACGACGGTCATAAATACATCAGAGAAATGTACGAGAAACAATGTAGGACATTTTTGATAAGTGATGACAATGTAGATAAATATACTTTTCCAGATGCTAATTTTATTATTGTGGATGATACAATAGAAGCTTTGCAAAAATGGGCTGGTTATCATCGTAAAAAATTTAAGTATCCTGTTATTGCAATTACAGGAAGTAATGGAAAAACTATAGTTAAAGAATGGATTTATCATTGTCTTTCTGAAGTTTTTTCAATTGTAAGAAGTCCAGCAAGTTTTAATTCTCAGATAGGAGTACCAATTTCTTTACTTTTATTGAATGACAGTTATAATCTTGCCGTTTTTGAAGCTGGTATATCAATGCCTTACGAAATGGATAATTTAGAAAAAATAATTTTACCTAATATTGGAATAATTACAAACATTGGTTTAGCGCATCAAGAGAATTTTTTAACTACAGAAGATAAAATTTTAGAAAAATTAAAACTATTTAAAAATTGTAACACTATTATTTATTGTAGAGATCATCTAGATATAAATGACAAGATTTTACAATTGTATTCTGACAAAAATCTTGTAACATGGGGTATGCATAAGGATTCATTGATTACTATTAATAATGTAAAAAAAAATTCAAATTATACTGAAATATCATTGAACACAAATAATAAAAATTACAAAATTATTATACCATTTGTTGATGATGCATCTATTGTTAATGCAGTTCATGTATTTGCTGTTGCTTATTCCTTAAATTCGATAAATGATAATGTACTTGAAAAGTTTAAATCACTGCCATCGATAGCACTAAGATTGGAACAAAGAAAAGGAAAGAATAATTGCACAATTATAAACGATTCTTATAATTCTGATATAAATTCACTTGCTATTGCTCTTGATGTATTGAAATTACAAAAACAACATACCAAAAAAACATTGATACTTTCTGATATCATTCAGAGTGGTATTAATGAATCGGTTTTGTATGAAAGAGTTTCTAATATAATAAAAAATTCTTCAATTAAAAGGTTTTTTGGTATAGGTAAAAATCTTAAAAAATATAAGGATTATTTTAACTTTTGTGAATCGTATTTCTTTGAAAGTGCAAATGATTTTCTAAAAGATCTATTTAAATTTTCATTTTTCAATGAAGCAATATTAATAAAGGGTGCAAGAATTTTTGAATTGGATAAAATTGCAGATGCTTTAGAGTTTTCAAAACATTCTACTCGACTTGAAATTAATCTTTCAGCTTTGATTAGTAATTTTAGTTTTTATAAATCCTTATTAAATAAAGAAACAAAAATTATGGCTATGGTCAAAGCAATGGGGTATGGTAGTGGATCATACGAAATAGCCAGTGTACTTCAATATCAGGGTGTTGATTATCTTGGAGTTGCATTTGTAGATGAGGGGATTCATCTAAGAAAAAATGGTATAACATTGCCAATTATGGTTATGAATCCAGAAATAGATGCTTATAATGAAATGATAAAATATGATCTTGAACCAGAAATATATAATTTCAGATCACTTGAAAAATTTTACGAGATAATCCGAAAAAATCAGATTACTAGTTATCCTATTCACATAAAGCTTGATACAGGGATGCATCGATTAGGATTTATGAAAGATGATATTGAAAACTTATGTCAATATTTAAAAAATAGTCCTGAAATTGCTATAGTATCTGTTTTTTCACATCTTGCAGTAGCAGATATGCCTGAATATGATTATTATACAGAATTACAAATCAAGGATTTTATTGAAATGACAGATTATATTGAAAAAAGTTTGAAAAAAAAATTTATTCGACATATACTGAATACTGCAGGTATTGAAAGATTTCCACAATATCAGTTTGATATGGTAAGACTAGGGATAGGTTTATATGGTTTTAGCAGTTATAATCAACATAAATTAAAAAATGTTAGTACTCTAAAAACAACAATATCTCAAATTAAAAAAATTAAAAAAGGTGAAGCAATAGGTTATGGTCGGACGTATATAGCACAAAAAGAAATGACAATTGGTATAATACCTATTGGATATGCCGATGGTTTGAACAGAAGACTTAGCAATAAAGGTTATGTAATTGTAAACAATAAAAAAGCTAGAATAATAGGAAATATTTGTATGGATATGTGCATGATTGATATTACAGATATTGAAGCAAAAGAGGGTGATGATGTAATAGTATTTGGAGAAAACCTACCTGTTACTCACCTTGCAAATATGCTCGATACTATACCTTACGAAATCTTTACAAGTGTTTCTAATAGAGTTAAAAGAATATATTATCATGAATAAAATTTCTGCAGTAGTAATTACTTATAATGAAGAAAAAAATATTTCTCGTTGTTTAAATTCGTTGATTGATGTGGCAGATGAAATTGTTGTTGTTGATTCGTTCTCAACAGATAAGACTGAAGAAATTTGTAAACAATATAATGTAAGATTTTTTAAAAATGAATTTAAAGGATATGGTGAACAAAAAAAGTTTGCAGTAAATCTATGTACATATGATTATATTTTATCGCTTGATGCTGATGAGGCTTTGAGCGATGAATTAAAAAATGAAATTCATAAAATTAAAGAAAATTTCAATGCTGATGGGTATGTTATTAATAGGTTAAACTATTATTGCGGAAAATGGTTAAATCATGTATTTTATCCTGATAAAAAATTGCGTTTGTGGAATAGAAAAAAGGGAAATTGGAATCTGGAACAATTGCATGAAGAAGTTGAAATGGAAAGTAATGCAAAAATTAAAACCTTAAAAGGTAATATATTACATTATACTTACTATACTATAAGTGAACATATTGATCAAATAAATAAATTTTCTTCATTATCTGCAAGAATAAAATTTAGGGAAAACAAAAAAATTCCTTTTTTATTGACTCTCTTAAGAGTTAAATTTGTTTTCATAAAATTCTATTTTTTAAAATTTGGTTTTCTCGACGGTTATTACGGATTCATTGCTAGTTGTATGAAAGCTTTTGAAACCTTTGTCAAAGATATTAAATTATCAGAGTTGAATAAAAATAAAGAAATTTAAGCATTTTTGTAATGAATATTAATTAAAAAATTTGTTGAAAAAAAAATTTATCATTATCATTGCAAAAAAAATTAAAAAATGAAAACATATAATATTGCAGTAATTCCAGGTGATGGTACAGGACCTGAAGTAGTTAGAGAAGGTGTAAAAGTTTTGCAAGCTGCTGCTTCAAAATTTGATTTTGTTCTAAATTTTAATTATTACGATTTTGGTGGAGAAAGATATTTAAAAACTGGAGAAGTACTACCAGATAGTGCCATTGATGAATTAAGAAAATATGATGCCATATATCTTGGTGCAATTGGTCATCCCGATGTAAAACCCGGTATTCTTGAAAAAGGTATATTATTAAGAATTCGTTTTGAACTTGATCAATATATTAATTTAAGACCTGTAAAATTGTATCCAGGAGTTCCTACTCCATTGAAAGATAAAGGTCCAGAACATATCGACTATGTTGTAGTTAGAGAAAATACTGGTGGTATATATACAGGTATTGGTGGAATTATGATGAAAGGAACACCTCATGAAGTTGCTGTTCAGAGTAATGTTTATAACCGTCATCAAGTCGAAAGATGTATAAAATATGCTTTTGAATATACGAAGAAAAGAAATAAAAAGAACACTCTTGCTTTGTGTGGAAAAACTAATGTACTTACATATGTATTTGATTTGTGGGAAAGGGTATTTCATGAAATTGGTGATAAAGAATATCCCGAAATTAAAAGAGAATATTACCATGTAGATGCAACATGTATGTGGATGGTTAAAAATCCTGAGTGGTTTGATGTTATAGTAACTGATAATATGTTTGGAGATATTATCACTGATCTTGGTGCAATAACTCAAGGAGGTATGGGAATTGCTGCTGGAGGTAATATTAATCCTGAAGGTGTGTCAATGTTTGAACCTATTGGAGGTTCTGCACCTAAATATACAGGGAAAAATGTTATTAATCCTCTTGCTGCAATTTGTGCAGGAATGATGATGTTGGAGCATCTTGGAGAAGAGAAAGCTGCAAAAGCTATTGAAAAATCAGTAATGTATGTCACTGCTAATAAACTAAAAGGTATGGGAGCAGGACAGATGGGATATTCCACTTCCGAAGTAGGAGATTTAGTTGCTCAAGGACTATGATATATATTGTTATAACATAAAATAAAAACCTTCCTTTTTTGTTCATGGAAGGTTTTTTTATTATTTAAATAATATACACATGTATTCCGAACAAATTATTTTTGGTAAAACAGGTAGAAAAATTGGCAGACTTGGAATAGCAGCTAATTATGGTCTTGATGCAAAAAGTATCGAAGTAGCTTTTGAACATGGTTGTAATTATTTATTGTTTGGTTCAATGGTAAAAGGATATAGTGATGAAATGGCAAAAGCAATTAATAATATTGTTGCTTCAGGAAAACGTGATGCTTTGTTTATATCAGCTATTACATTTTGGCATAATAATTTTTTGCATAGAATATCAATAAGAAAAGCTTTAAAAAAAATAAATACAGATTATCTTGATGCTGTGATATTAGGATTGTACAATAGTAAACCTGGAGATAAAGTACTCAATGATTTGATTAAATTAAAAGAAAAAGGTATCATAAAATACATTGGTTTATCAACCCACAATAGAAAACTTATCCCCCAATTACTCAAATTAAATTTTTTTGATGTTTTCCATATTCGATATAATGCCATACATAAAGGTGCTGAAATTGATATATTTCCTTATTTGCAAGATATTGATGTTAATGAAAGACCTGGGATTGTTGTTTTTACTGCTACAGCTCATAAAAAGTTAATTATACATTCTAATTTTTCTGAGGGTTTCGAAATTCCTTCACCAGCCGATTGCTATCGTTTTGTTTTAAAAAATCCATTTGTTAATGTTGTTATGACTGCACCATCAAATTATAATCAACTGATTGAAAATTTAAAAATTTTGGAAGAACCTACGATTGATGAAGAAAAATACTTGAAAATGAGAAAATTAGGAGACCTTATATATAAGGGTAAATAAAAATTTTAAAAATAATAAATTTTTTAATGTATTTTTGCTGACAAAATTAAAAAAATAAAAATTATGGCCTTAGATAAATTTGAATTACTAAAAGTTTTAGAGAAAAAAAATGTTATAATTGATTGTGATTTAAAAACATTATTAACCGAATGTTATGATTTGAAATGTTATATTGATGAAATGGAACTTATGAAAGCTTCGCTTGGTGAAGATGGTAATATAGAATATAAAGTTGAATATGATATACCCAATAAAGGTAAATATGTTGAAGCTATTGTTCATAAAGTAAAAAATGGGATTTCTGTTAATTACACTGAACCATACATGAGAAGAAGAGATCCCGATACAATGGTTATTGGTGATGATTTTCCTACTGATAAACCTCGTTTTTTTGACAAATATGGATATTCTTTTGATAGTTTACGAAAGGAGACCTTTGAATGGTTAAAAACTCAGAAATTAGGAAGTTTTTTATTTTTTTCAGGATATGGAGATGCAGGTTTTTGGGGCATAGCAATTGTACCCGCTAATGCTGCTTTTTTTGCGTTTGGACTTGCAATGTTGCAAAAAATTAAGAATTTTGAAGAAATACCAGAAAATGCAAAAATTGAAGATGTTATATATGTTGCTCCTCCATTCCGACATACACATTTCAATGGTAAACAGATAGTAGTTCACAATAGAAGACCTCAAATACATGAAATGTTTTCATATAATTTATACCCGGGACCAAGTGCTAAAAAAGGAGTTTATGGTGTATTATTAACTAAGGGTGAAAAAGAAGGATGGATTACAACGCATTGTTCAACTGTTCAAGTAGTTAGTCCTTATGATAATATAACTACTTTTATGCATGAAGGAGCTAGTGGAGGAGGTAAGAGTGAGATGCTTCAAAATATTGTAAGAGAACCTAATGGACAGGTACTAATTGGTGAAAATATTATAAACGGAGAAAAAATTCTTATTAATATTCCATTATTTTGCTCATTTAATCCGGTTACAGACGATATGGCATTATGTCATCCTTCTATTCAGTCTAATGATGGAAAATTAAGAGTTGTAGATGCTGAAAATGCCTGGTTTATAAGAGTTGATAGTATAAATGAATATGGTGATGATCCATATCTTGAAAAAATTACTATTCATCCTAAAAAACCTTTATTGTTTTTGAACATAGAAACAAGACCATTAAGTACTGCATTGATATGGGAACATATTGAGGATGAACCTGGTAAAAGATGCCCTAATCCAAGAGTTATAGTTCCTCGAGATGTTGTTCCTAATGTTATTAGTAAACCTGTTGCAATTGACGTAAGAAATTTTGGCGTTAGAACAGCACCATGTTCTTTGGAAAAACCATCATATGGTATTATAGGTTTATTTCATATTTTGCCTCCTGCTCTCGCCTGGTTATGGCGATTGGTTGCACCTCGTGGCTATAGAAATCCAAGTATAGTATCATTAAAATCTGGTGCAGTCATTGATTCAGAAGGAGTTGGTTCTTATTGGCCATTTGCAACTGGTGAAATGGTTATTCATGCTAACTTATTACTCGAACAGATTATCAATTTTCCTGCGGTAAGATATACTCTTACACCTAATCAATATATTGGTGTTTGGAAAGTTGGTTTTAAACCTCAATTATTAATGAGAGAATATTTGACACGTAGAGGTAGTGCTAAACTTCGAACTGATCAATATCAGCCTGCTAGATGTCCTCTTCTTGGTTATGAATTAAACTATCTCACTATTGAAGGATCAAAAATTCCAACACGTTTATTGAAAGTTTACCGACAGCCTGAGGTTGGAGAACAAGGTTATGATAAAGGAGCAGAAATATTATATGAATTTTTCCGTAGTGAATTAAAGAAGTTTAAGACCCCAAAATTATCTAAATTAGGACATCAAATTATTGAAGTTTGTATGGACAATGGAAAAGTTGAAGACTATATAAATCTTATACCAATGGATTATAAATATGCTATAATACCACAAAATAATGAAAAACATAATTAAAATTTTTTTAGTTTTAATTATTTTATTTATTATTGCTTTTAATTGCACTAGCCCAAGAAAAATTATACATAAAGGTATGGTACCATGCCCTTGTGAAAAAAATAGATAATTTATCTAAACATTTTTATTTTAACTTTGTTAATAATGTAAAATTTTGTTTTATGAAGACAAATACATTAAAAGAAGGTGATAATGTACCATACTTTGAAGGATTTAATCAAAATAACGAAAAAATTTCATTAGAAAATTTTAAAGGTAAAAAATTAATTATATATTTTTATCCTAAAGATTTTACACCTGGATGTACCGATGAAGCATGTAATTTGAGAGACAATTTTAATTATTGGAAATCAAAAGGTTATGAGATAATTGGAATAAGTCCAGATAGTGTTGAATCACATTTAAAATTTAAAGAAAAGTATAATTTACCATTTGATTTAATAGCTGATGAGAATAAAGAAATCATAAATAAATTTGGTGTTTGGGGTACAAAAAATTTGTATGGTAAAGTTGTAGAAGGAGTTTTAAGAACAACCTTTGTTGTTAATGAAAATGGAATTATAGAAAAGATTTATACAAAAGTCAATACTAAAAATCATTCTGAACAATTGGCAAAAGATTTATCATAATTATATTTTTACTTTGCTGGTTTTTTAAATTATAAAATTGTAATTAGGGTTATGTTTTTTATAATTTTTATATGCTAAATCAAAATTTATATTAGCATAACAATATTTACAACCATTAATGCATGTGTTGTAAACTCCTATATCAACCGAAGGATAACAATTACACTGTTGTCTTTGATTTTTATCCTTTAATGGTGAAAGTTTTGAATCTGTAAGTTTTTCTATGATATTTTTGTTAATACATGAACTTTTAATTGAATTTTTGTTCAAAAGATTTTTGTTTATACAACACCAATTAGTTTCTATTCCATATTTATTGCTTATTTCTTCTAAAGTTTGAATAAAATATTTTAATTTCTTTTCAGATTTATTTTGAATATCAAGTGTATTTAAATTCTTAATACATTTTTTATACATATAAATAAATGAAGCAATACATTTTTTAGTATAATTTTTAAGATTTTTTGCAAGAAATTCAAAATTTTTAAAATGCCAACTTTCATTTAAATTTTCTGTAAATATTATCGGATCATATCGCCATATAACATTCTCATTTCCTATCTTTAAAGATAAATTCTTAAATGTTGTTATCGATTCTGCGATTTCTGGTACATTTGATTCAAGAATTTTTCCATAATTGGTTATTGTGTAAAGAAAGTAAAAAGGAGTATCAATTTGTTTTAGTTTTTTTAAAAAAGGTTTTGCATTTTTTGTCCAAAATACTATACATTTAACATTGTCTTCTTTCAGATTAACAATTCTTATTTGTGATTGGTTGAAAGGATTTTTGATATAAAATATTCCTTTTTTATATTGTCTAATAAACCATTCACCATAAAGAGCTGGTATATCTGTTCTCCGACTTGCACTTATTATCATTTTTGTTTTTTTACTACCTCTCCATAAAATGTTAAAATAGTTCTTTTTTCAGGAGTATTGGTATAAACATAAACCGTTTTTTTAAAAAATCCTATATTGTCGGCATCGTAGGTGACAACAATACTGCCTTGTTTACCTGGCATTATTGGTTGCATAGGATATTCTGCAATTGTACATCCACAAGTTGATTCAACATTTTGAATAACTAAGGGTACCATGCTAGTATTTTTAAAATTAAATGTTAATTTTAAAGGCTCTTTAAAATTAATTTTTCCACAATCAATTTCTGTTTTTTCCCATTCTATGTTTGCAGACATTTGAGAATATAAATAACCAAAAAAACTTAATATCAATAACAAAAAAACAAATTTTTTTACACTCATTTTTCAAAATTTTAGAAGCAAAAATAATATAATCTTTTGATTTTAAGCAATAATTAAAAAAGGATTTAAATTGAGATGATTTATATTACCTATAAAAGATGTTTTATGTCATATCTAAAAATTTGGTTTTGTTTTTTAATGATTGTAGATTTAAATCAATATTTTTATTAACTAATCTCATTAACTATGGAAACAATTATTAAGACTTCCTTACTTACCCTTCGCCAGGGTGCAATTTATAGTGAAAACGAATTGAAATCAATGGGTGTTGTTCCTACAAATATAGATTGCTTCGAATTTTATAATTATCTTTTGTGGCAAAAAGATAATAAAAGAGTTATACTTAAACCATTACCACATGGTCTTTACAAAGTAATTCGTATTTATGACTTCATATCTGTACCTAATCGTTGAGTTATATCGTTATATCAATAAAAATAACACCTGATAACCACAGAAGCATATTTTAATCTTTGGAAGCTTTTTTATAAGCATTAATTAAATCCTTCTTTATATCTTCAACATGTTCTATACCTATAGATAATCGTATAAGTCCTGGTTCAACACCTGCTGTTATTTGTTCTTCCAACGACAATTGTTCGTGAGTAGTTGAAGCAGGATGTATTATTAAAGTTTTTGAATCACCTATGTTAGCAAGATGGCTTATTAATTCAACATTGTCTATCAATTTATCTGCCATTGCTTTGCCTCCTTTAACTTTAAATGTTAATACTCCACCATAACCTTTTTTCAGATATTTTTTTGCAAGATGGTGATATTGACTACTTTCTAATCCTGGATAATTCACATATTCAACCCATTCTTGTTTCTCTAACCAATGTGCTATTTCAAGAGCATTTTCACAAATTCTATCCATTCTTAGTGATAATGTTTCAAGACCTATTAGCAAGATAAACGCATTAAAAGGACTTAGGCAATTACCAAAATCCCTTAATCCTTCGACTCTTGCCCTGGTAATAAAGGCTATGTTACCATCGGGATTGTTAGTTCCAAACTTTTCCCAGAATTTAAGTCCATGGTAACTTTCAGACGGTTCTGTAAATTGCGGAAATTTCACATTATCCCAATTAAAATTTCCACCATCAACTATAACTCCACCAATTACAAGACCATGTCCACCAATCCATTTTGTAGCAGATTCAACAACTATATTTGCTCCATATTCTATAGGTTTAAATAAATATCCTGCTGCACCAAAAGTGTTGTCAACAATTAATGGTATTTGATACTTTTGAGCAAGTTCACTAAAACGTTCAAAATCTGGAATATTGAAACGTGGATTTCCAATGGTTTCTAAATATATAGCTTTTGTATTTTTATCTATCAATGTTTCAAAATCTTTTGGGTTATCTCCTTTTACAAATCTACATTCTATCCCAAATCTTTTAAATTGAACTTTAAATTGATTATATGTACCACCATAAAGATATGATGTGGATATAAAATTATCTCCTTCATTCATAATATTTGTTAATGCAATAAACTGTGCTGACTGACCACTTGAAGTTGCAAGAGCTCCTGTACCACCTTCAAGCATTGCCATTCTTTTTTCAAATACTTCATTTGTTGGATTATTTATCCTTGTATATGTAAACCCTTTTTCTTCTAATGAAAATAAATTGGCAGCATGTTCAGCATTTTTAAATAAATATGAGGTAGTAAGATATATTGGCACTGCTCTTGAAAATGTATTTTCATCAATATTCTGACCACCATGCAGTTGTATTGTTTCAAAATGATATTCTCTTTTCATAAAAAATTTTTTAACTTTTAAAAAAAACAAATATACATTGTCGTAAAAAAATATTTAATAAATATTAAACTTTTTTAATAAAATTACATCTAATTTTTAATTATTAATTGAAATGAATGATTGAGTTAAGTGATAATGAAATTTTAAAACTTTTTAGAAACAATAAAAAAGAAATTGCGTTCAGGGCATTGGTTGATAAGTATAAAAAAAAGTTATACTGGCATATAAGATATATGGTTATTGATCATGACGATTGTGATGATTTATTGCAAGATGTGTTTATTAAAATTTGGAATAATATTGATAATTTTAGAGGAGATTCATCACTATATACATGGTTATACAGGATAGCAACTAATGAAAGTTTAAACTTTTTGAAGAAAAAGAAAAGAATATTTTATTACAACGACCCAAAAGGAGATGGCAAATCTATAGAATTACCATCAAAGGATTATATAATAGAAGGAGAGAAGTTGCATCAAAAGTTTCTTGAAATTGTTCAAAATTTACCAGAGAAACAAAGACTAATTTTTAATATGAAATATTTTGAAAATATGAAATATGAAGAAATATCTGAAATTCTTCACATTACTGAAGGTGCTGCAAAAGCATCATTTCATCATGCAATAAAAAAAATTGAAAATGAATTGAAAAAATTAAACTTTTTTTAAATTATATTGTCTAATTTAAAAACAAAATAAATGGATGAAGATCTTAATAAAATAGCTCCTTTACTTTCAAAAATTAATAAAGATAGTTTATTCAAAGTGCCTGATGGGTATTTCGACAATTTTACTGATAGAATTATCGATAAAGTTAAAACAGAGAAAAGAAATAATACAATTAATTTATTTATTAAAAATTCTTTAAAAATAGCAGCTTCATTAATTTTTATTTTAGCATTGTATATTGTTGTTGATCATTTTGTTAATGATAAAAACAAAAATTTTAATTTATATTCAAAATATATTTATGAAAATATTAACGAATTTGATGAAATTTGGATGATTGAATTTATTAATTACGATAAAAATAATAATAGTATTGTATTTGAAAATTTTCTTCATGATATTGATGCTGAAGAAATTTTAAAATTTATTGAATAAAAAATTCTTCCTATGAAAAAAGTTTTAATACAATTTGTACTGATCTTTATTTATATGTCATCAATTGAATTTATTGCTATATCTCAAAATATAAAAAATGTACAGAATGAAATTTTGGTAAAGAAAAAAGAGTTTTTCAATGAAAAAATACCTTTAAGTGTTGATGAGCAGAAAAAATTCTGGCCTATTTATGAAGATTATTTTAAAAGATTAAATTATATAAGTCAACAGCGAAATTCCTTATTAGATTTTTTTACATCAAACGAAAAAAATTTATCATCAGATGAAATAAATGATATATATAAAAAATTAATGAAATTACAAGAAGATGAATATAACCTTACAAAAGAGTATTTTGAAAAATTTAAACAAATTTTGCCTGAAGGTAAAGTAATTAAACTTTTTATTGTGGAAAATGAGTTTAAAAAGTGGTTGCTTTCACAAGCATTAACAATAAGACAAAATAAAAGAAATTAATTTTTTAATTTTCTTATTAGTTTATATATTTGTGACCATAGCCCACCACATTTTTTACCAATCAAACTTAGGTTTTTTTAAAAATTTTTATTAAATTAAAAATAGTAAATTAACATTAATGTAGAATAATTGAAAAATGTATAAAAAATTTTATTTTTTTTTGATTTCATGTATAAGTTTGATAAATATAAATTTATATTCACAATTAACCAATGAAGATATTAAAAAAATTGAAAAAGCTAATGAACAAATTAAATTAGCTGATGCTCTCGTAGATGAAGCAACTCAATTATATTTAGAAACTTTTAAAATAAAAAGCGATGTTTCTTTATCTGAAAAAGAAATAGACAAAAGGTGTAAAAAACTTGAAGAAGAAGCAAATAAAAAGCAATTAAAAGCAAACGAATTGTATTATAAAGCTTATGATACCAAAATAAGCATTTATAAATTATATATAATTAAATTTTTAGAAACTCAAGGTAAAACTGAAGAAGAATATCTTAGATTAAAACTTGAAGAAATAAATGAATATCTTATTAAGGCAAATGAATATGAAACGAAAGCTGCAAAAATTAAGGATGAAAAAGAAAGAATTTTATTACTTAATAATGGAAGAGAACAAAGGTTAAAAGCATTTGAGATAGCAGAGCAAACTTTTAATTTTTGTTATATTACATCGAAAAATTTTAATCTTAATTTAAAAGAAAAGACCTCAACTATTGATTATAAACAAAAAGAAGTTATCAATGATGTTAAAGTAATAGAAAAACCACAACAGGTTAGAATAAATGAATTTTTATTGCAGAATTTTCAAAAGTATGTTAGTGATACAATAAGCAGTATTGAATTTTTAACACCAGAAAAGATTGCTGAACTTTTAACATATACTCCCGATCAATTAAAAAATTTTTGGTATAGATATTATTTTCTTACGCCTTCATCAGCAAATAATAATGTAATGAATGAAAGTATTATTAAAGTTGATAGCGAAAATAATGTATACCAATTGTCGACAACAGAGCAAATTAATAAAGATAGAATCGTTATATCAGATCGAGAATCAAGTATTACAAAAGATAATAATATTCACGAAAAAAAGAAAAAATACCGTATTCAAATATATGCAGGAAAAAATAGCCTTGATCAAAATGCTTTAAAAAAAATCTATGATGGCAATAAAAACCTTGAATATATTTATGAAAATGGCTTATATAAATATTCTTTAGGTGATTTTAGTAGTTACAGAGAGGCTGAAAAATTTAAAAAAGAAGCAGGGTTAACAAATTCAGTAATTGTTGAATATACTGAAGATACGGATTTTAAGAATATCACTGATAAACAACAATTTGCAGTAAATGATAAGGTTCAACAAACAGATTTAATAAATGTTAATTATGATGATGGAATTATTTTCAGAGTTCAAATAGCAGCAAGTAGGTTCAGGATTAATATGCAACACTTAAATCAATTTTATAAATCGAGTTATACCATAGAAGAAATTTTCGAAGAAAACTGGTTTAAATATCAAACTATTGGCACTGCTTCTTTTAATAAAGCATTAAATATATTAGAGAATATTTCTGTCAAGGGTATTTTTATTTCGGCCTATCAAAACAACAAAAAAATTGAATTGCAATATGCAATAAAGCAAACCAAAAATGTTAAGGAACCTTATTATGAATTCCATGTTCAAATTTTGGCTTCGAGAAGTTATTTGAGTATAAATGAATTAAAAAAATTTTACAGAGGTGCTTATCCTGTATCTATATTTTTTGAAGACAATTTATATAAATATAGAATTAAGGCAGGTTCTTCATACGATAGAGCTCTTGAAATAAAAAACACTTGTAATGTTTCAGATGCTTTTATTGTAGCATATGAAGATGGAATAAAAATACCATTATATAAGTATCTTAAAACAAAAATAAAATAAAATTTTTAATGATATGAATACTATAATTTTTAATAATATTGAAAAATTTAAAATATTAAAATTTATGAAGAAAATTTGCTATCTATTAATTATGATTCTTTTACTAAGTTCTTGTATTTCGCAAAAGAAAGTAAAAATTCTTCAGAGTAAAGAATTGTCGGCTCAATTTAATAACCAAATGAGTAGTTCTTATAAAATAAGATCGGGCGATCAATTGTACATTAAAGTTTACAGTGTTGATCCAAAAACAAGTAAATTGTTTCAAACTGATTTACCTAACTTAATGAATCCAACGTATTTGTACTTAAATAGTTATACTGTCGATGAAGAAGGATATATCAATTTTTCATTTATCGATAGGTTATATGTAAAAGGACTAACTTTAAATGAGGCAAGAAATTTGTTGCAAAAAACAATAAATGAATACTTTAAAGAAGCAACAGTAGTCTTAAAATTGATTAATTTTGAAGTTTCTGTTCTTGGTGAAGTTAATAATCCTGGAACCTTTACTATTTATAATGAACAATTGACATTATTGCAAGCAATCGGTTTAGCAGGTGGATTAAAAGATTTTGCAAATATCAGAAAAGTTAAGTTGATACGTCAAACTGTTAATGGATCAGAAGTTTATACTCTCGATCTGAGAGATTCTAAAATTCTTGAGTCTCCTTATTATTATTTACAACCTGATGATGTTATATATGTAGAACCTTTGAATAGCAAGTCAATAGCTTATGACAAATTTCCTTATAGTGTTATTATATCAGCAATAACTACTATTTTATTGGGAATCAATATATACCTTGTAAATTCAAAATAAAATTTTTAATGGAAAATAATTATTTCTATCAGGAGCGAATTGATAATGAGACAGATCAAATAATTAATTTTAAAGAGTTTTTGATTGAATGTTTGAATAAGTGGTATTTGTTTGTTATTTTTTTATTTTTATCACTTTCATTGGTTTTTGTGTTTAACAGATTTGCAAAACCTTTATATAAAGTAAAAGTAAAAATTTTAGTTAAGAATGAGTTTGATCCTGTTAGAAATGAATTATTAAAAAATCTTGGTATCGTTTCGTCTAGTTCTATGATTGAAAATGAAATTGGAATATTAAAATCAAAAGAAATTCTCAAAAAAACCTTACTTGATTTAAATTTTAATGTAACTTACTATAAAGACGGGATTATTAAAAAAGAAATTAGTAATCAACCTTTTGAAATTGAAATCAATTCAAGATCTATTCCAACTAATATTTTATTTAATTTGGAATATATCAATGATTCTATATTTATTTTAAAAGGCTTTTCGAAATCACTTAATATTATTGATTATTATGATAATAAGGTTTTAAATGTTTTGAAGAATTATAGCTATTTTGATACTTTGAAGTTTGGTGATTCTATAAAAAACCAGTATTTTAATTTCAGAATAGTAAAAAAAATAGCTTCGAAAAATATTAATGAAAATAATAAAAAATTTTTGTTTAGTTTTAATTCGTTAATTCAACAAATACGTCAATATTCCAATTTTGAAGTTAAAAATATTCAAAATTCATCAATTCTTGAAATTGAAGTTAAATCATCAAACCCAGAGCGTTCTGTCAAGTTTTTAAACAAATTAGCTGAAAATTACTTGATTAAAGGTATTGAAAGAGATGAACAAATTGCTATTAATACTATTAAGTTTATTGATGAACAATTATCAGAGTTTTCCGATTCACTAAAGTTTTCTGAGAATATGCTTCAACAATTTAAATCAAATAATAAATTGTTGGATCTTGGTTATCAATCTCAGCAAACATGGGATAAAATTCAATCAATACAAGAAGAAAAAATTCGATTGATAATACGAAAAAGATATTATGAATATCTTAGAGAATATCTGCAAAAAAATGAAGATATAAAAAATGTTGTAGTACCTTCTTCAATGAATATTGATGATCCTATTTTAAATAATTTGTTATTAGAATTATTAAATTCATATTCGGAATTTAATGAACTTGTATACAATTCAAAAAAAGATAATCCACTAATTTTATCACTTGAAGCAAAAATGCAAGAGTTAAAAAAGAAACTAATTGAAAATATTAATAATAATTTAAATAATATAAATCTTGCTATTTCAGAAAAGGACAAACAAATAGAATCATACGAATCATTGTTAGTCCAGATGCCATTAAAAGAGCAACAATTGTATCGGATTGAAAGAAAATATAAATTAAATGATGCTTTGGTTACTTTTCTTTTGACCAAACGTAGTGAAATGCAAATTGCAAGAGCCGCCAATATACCAAAAAATGAAATACTTGATAAGGCTGAATCATATGAAGCAATTAAGATTAGACCAAATGTAAAATTAAATTTTTTATTAGGATTGTTTTCAGGCCTTGTTATTCCAGCTTTGATTATTTATATTGTTAAGTTTTTTGATAATGTGATTTCGAGCAAAAAGGAGCTTGAATCAATTATTCCTGATGTTCCTATTATAGGACAAATAGTTAAGATAAAAAATCATTTTTTTGATGTTATCAACATAGAACCAATTGTTACTGAGTGTTTTAATACTTTAAAGGCTAGTTTACTAATACTCGAAAAAAATAAAAAAGTATTTTTTATTACATCATTAATTGCAAACGAAGGTAAGAGTTTTGTCTCTTATAATCTAGCAAGAACATTTGCATTGTCAGCAAAGAAAACGGTACTTGTAGATTTTGATTTGAGAAACTCTAATTATAAAAAATATTTAAATTTAAATTTTAATGAAGGTATTGTTACATATTTACTTGATAGTAAACCTATTGATGATATTATAAAAAATCTATATGAAAATTTTGATATTATTCCCGCAGGTCCTTTTCTTTATCATCATTTTGATTTTGATAATAATATTAAAATTGAAACAATGTTTGCTTATTTAAGAAATAGATATGATTGTATAATTATCGATACACCACCTGCTGGAATTGTTTCCGATTTTTTAATTTTATCAAAATATTCAGATGTTAATATTTTTGTGGTTAAAGAAAATTATACACCTAAGCAAAATTTTTTAGAATTATATGGTATTTTTCAAAAGCTAAACATAAAATTTTATGTTGTTTATAATTCTAAAGAGAAAGGTAATACTTATTATTATAAGTATGGCTATTATTACAAAAATCAGATAATGTTTAATAATCTATTGTAGTTTAATAATCTATTGTAGAATAATTAGGAATATTATCAAGATAGATTATTTTGCCAGTTGTATTATCGTATTTAACACAATAATGTTTAAGTCCATTTGTTAATATTATATATTCAACTCTAAGACCATAATTGTATGTTAAAACTTGTTCAAGTGCTTTTTGATTGAGTTTTATCTCAGGAGACTTAAATTCTATAATCATTCGAGGTTTGCCACTTCGGCTATAAATTAATGTATCGTATCTTTTATTTATGTTGTTTATTATTAATGACTTTTCTATTGAAATTAAACCAACAGGATAATTTTTGTATTTTATTAAATACTTTAAAAAATTTTGTCTAACCCATTCTTCAGGTGTCAAAATTATATATTTTTTACGAATCTCATCAAATATGTAAGTTGTATTATTTTCAGTTTTTAGAATAAAATTAAACTCTGGAAGATTTAATCTTTCCATTCAACATATTTTTTTATAGTTTTTATGACCAATTCTTTTGAAAATGGTTTTATTAAAATTTCATTGCAGCCTGCTAAAATGGCCTCATAATTGGTTGCATCATCTTTACTCGCCGTTTGACATATTATTGGTATTTTACTATTTTTTAATCTAATTTTTTTGATAATTTCTATGCCATTAATATCTGGCAATCTTAAATCCATTAATATTAAATCTATCTCATTATTTTTTTCAAATAAGTTCAATGCCTCATTACCATTTTTTGCTCTGATTACCTTAAAAGGTGCGTTATGAAAAATATGTTGAATATACGTAAAATTAAAATCATCATCTTCAACGACTAAAATAAAAAATTTTTTGTCTTTAATCATATAATAAATTTTTCATAACCTTAAAATAGTTAAAAAAATTATTTATACCATAATGATTATAATGTTTTAATTGTTTAATTTTGACAAACTTAATATTTTTTGGTTTAAAAAATTATTTTCTGATGATTAATATTAATGTTTTCTTTGATATGACTTTTCAATTACTTTAATAATTTTTGAAATTTTAAGAATAACTTATCAATGCTTATTTATGAGAATAATAACTCAAATTATATAAATAAATAATAAAAAATAAAAGAGCTTAAAATTTTAAAAATTTTAGTAGCTTCTTATTTGGTAATAGTTTTATTAATTATTCTTTAATATATGATATTGCTAAATTATTACCAAAAATGTCATAATATCCTATATAGATTGTTCCAATATTGGCATAATTTATTGTTTTATTTATCGTGTGTTCTTTAATATATGAATCAAAATTTGGAGAATCATACAAACGGTTATGATTTTGGTCATCTACTGACAACATTACTTTAAAAATAATATTTTCAGAATTTTTTAATGGCACAAGTGTATTACTACCTGAATAATATTCCCAATTTACTCTAATAAGGTTATTATCTTTAAATGTTAAAGTAGGAATTATAAAAACAGCTTTATTTAACGACTCTACGGGATTGGGTAAGTCAAAATATAAAGTTTTGTTGCCATAAGTTATTTCACAAAGCCCCATTATTGTACTTGATAATAAATCAGAAAAATAAATTGTACGACCACCATCAAGTAATTTTTTATCTTCTGAGTAAAATGTTTTATTTCCTATTTTAAAAGTGAGTTTTTCGGGTACATTATTTTCATTTGTAGAAAATAAAATTCTATATTGATCAGGTTTTAATTCTTTATAAGCATTTATTTTTTGTTGTTCTATGGTTCCTCCAGTTGCAAAATATAAATATGAAATTGTATAGAATTTTCCTTCAAGTATATCTATTTTATCATTCCGATCTGCATCAGGGTTGTGAATTATAATTGAAAAATTAATAGATGCCTGCAAGTATGCTTCTTTAGTTTCTTCATCCATATTGAAATTTTCAAAGTAAAGATTTGTTATAGGTTTTACTATATTTAAAGAATCTTTTAAAATACCAAAATCAATTGTAACAACAGAATCATTTACAAAATTTAATGGTATAGACTCTAAACCATTGTGTAGCACGAGAAAACCCAAAAATTCTTTGTTGTCATTGGTAAATATTAAGCCAGCAGGATGATTGCGATTTATTTCAACAGCAAAACTATTATTTTTTATTTCTGATATGGTGTATTCGTTGTTTAAATTAAAAACAACAACTTTAGTGGCTTCTAAAATTTTTGATGTATCAGTACTTTTTGTTGTTGTAAATTGTCCTTTTATTGTTATTTTACTTAAATTATCGTCATTATCGTTTTTTGAGCATGACAGAATAATTAAAAATGAGAGAATTAAAAGATTAATAATATTTTTCATTATAGTAAAATGATAAGGTTAATTATATAATGTATACGTTTGAAAATGATTTTTGTTGCTTAAATTTTAAATATTTAATGGTGTTTAATTATTTTTTTATGTATTGTTTATATTTGTAAATGTTATTTTTTAAAAAAAAACGTTAGTTTTTTTATTAATTTATTACATTTTAAAACTATTTTTGGAGAAATATTTATTTTTGAAATTTTATGCAAGTAAGAAAAAGTACATATTTTAAAAAATATTTTGATAAAATTAAAAAACATTATTTATTTCCACATTTTGTTGGTGCAATCATTTTGATTATATTTTTGGTATTATTTTTATTATTTTTCTTGAGAGAATATACTTTTCATGATAATGAATTGATTTTACCTGATTTGAAAGGCAAGCACGTAGAAAAGGTGTCAAAGATACTAGAAGAATTAAAATTAAGGGCATATATTTTTGATTCGACGTATGTAAAAAATATGGAACCCGGTATTGTTGTTGATCAACACCCTAAAGCTGGAAGTAAAGTAAAAAGAAGAAGAAAAATATATTTAACCATAAATGCTCATAAACCACAAAAAGTTGTTATGCCCGATATAGTTCAATTGCCATTAAAACAAGCAATAACTATTTTACAAAAAAATGGTTTAGAAATAGGACGTATTATTTATCAACCCGATTTAAGTATTAATATAGTTTTGGATCAAATGATTGGTGGAAAGAGAATTAGTCCGGGAGAAACAATTTATAAAGGTACATACATAGATCTTGTAGTAGGAATGGGGTTGTCAGGTGAAAAAGGCAGTGTTCCCAATTTAATCGGCTTAACCTTAGATGAAGCAAAATTAGTTACTGTTGAAAATTACTTTAATATTGGGGCAATTATTTACGATGAAAATTGCTTAAATGAATTTAAAAACAATGCAGTCATATATAAACAAAAACCCGAACACAATAATAATTCGTTATTACCGTTAGGAAGTGGAATTGATATATGGTTAACATGCGACTCAACATATAAAAAAAATGTCAAAAATAATGAAGAATGAAATTGGTTTAAAAATTATTCTAGGAAGTTTTCTGTTTAGTTATTCTTTAACCTCACTATTTTCTCAGAGTTTAATGCCTTTGCAAAATAATCCAGGCTTGAAATACTATATCGAAAATTATAGAAATATAAAACAAAAAAGTACTCAAAAATCAGATACTCTTAATTTGCCTTTATTTGATGATTTTTCTGACAAATCTGCATTTCCTAGTGAAAGATTGTGGGATGATAAAAAGGTTTTTATTAATAATAATTTTGCTATTAATCCACCTACTTTTGGTGTTGCAACTTTTGATGCTATAGACGAAAGTGGCAATTTGTACGAAAACATATCTTCTTTTCCAATCATTGCTGATATTTTAACTTCAAAACCTATAGACTTATCGACCTTAAATTATAGTGATTCCCTTTATCTAAGTTTTTTTTATCAATGTGGGGGTATGGGAGAAAAGCCTGAAAAGTATGATTCATTGGTTGTAGAATTTTTGATGCCTCCTGATAAATGGCAAAGAGTATGGGCAACTCCCGGAATAAATAAATCAGATACTTTTTATCAAGCCATCATAAATATTTCTAATGAATTTTACAAAAAAGGCTTTCGATTTCGAATAAAGAATTATGTATCATTGTCGTCAACAGATTTTAAGGGTGGAGAAGGAGCTGTTAGTAATGGTGATTTTTGGCATATCGATTATGTTAGAATTTTCAATGGTAAATATGAAGAACATTCTAAAGTTTATGATATATCGATAATTAATAATCTTGAGTCAAGTTATACTGGATATCAATCAATTCCATTTGCACATATCGATGTAGCAGGTTATAAAAATTTTCGTCAAACTTTACCTATAACAATTAAAACAAACAATCGTCCATCCGAACTGGGTGAATATGTGGCGGTTGGTTTAGGATATTATTTTAAAGATATAAAAAACAATAAATATATTCTTGAGCCTTTTATTGAGGGAATAAAAAATTTAAAATTTGATACCATTGTTACTTTTCATGACACTCTTGTAACTTTATTGCGTTATGATAATACAGAGTATGCTTTAGTTGAAATTGGTGCATATTTAAATAATACACCTGCTAATGATTTTAAGAAAAATGATACAGTAAAAAGAATTGAGTATTATAATAATTATTATGCATATGATGATGGTACTCCTGAATATGGTTTTGGGATATCCGGCGAGGGAACTTATGGTGCAATTATGGCTTGTAGGTTTAAAACATTTATGGAGGATACTTTAAGGGCAATAGATATTTATTTTAATAAAACAAAAAATAATTATAATGCTTTTTTGCCTTTTAAGATAGGAGTATGGAGTATGGGTAACGATAGCTTACCTCAAAGTTTACTAAATATCGAAGATCAAAATTATATTTATTATCCTAATCCTGAATTACCATGGTTAAAATTTCAAAGAATTTTTCTTAAAAAACCTCTTAATATAAAAGACTATTTTTTTGTCGGAATTATTCAAATGACAGAAGATTTTATTAATGTTGGTTATGATATCAATACCAATTCAAAAAACAATATTGTATATAATATTACAGGTCAATGGCAAATGTTAAGTTCATCATTTAAAAATGGAAGTTTGATGATACGTCCAATTTTTTCTAAAAGTCCTCTTACTTCAATTCCAAAAATTAAAATTTTGAACCAACATAAAAATTTTGTTTATCCTAATCCTGCAAAAAATTATTTTAAATTGAATCTCGATGAATTGTCAGATTTTTCAATAATAATTTATGATCTTAAAGGTAATATGTTGAAACATTTTATTGGAGCTTCTAACATATTTAATATTGAAGAATTATCCGAAGGAATTTACAATATAAAAGTAATCTCCAAAGATAAGGTTTATCAAACTCTATTGGTTATTAATAGGTAGGAAATAGTGTTTCTATGGAAGAATTGGAGTTGATAAATGATCAAGGTGAGCAACAAGAATTGTATGAACATTATCGATTTGTAGTTGATAAAGGACAAAGTCCACTGAGAATAGATAAATATCTTATAAACCGTATTGAAAATGTTTCACGCAATAGGATTCAAAATGCTATCAAAGCAGGAAATATCATTGTAAATGAAAAAATAGTAAAATCAAATTACAAAGTCAGGCCAGGTGATATTATTTCAGTTATATTACCATATCCACCTATTGCACCAGAATTATTACCTGAAAATATTCCTATAGATATAATTTATGAAGATGATGATGTTATTGTCATAAACAAACAACCTGATATGGTTGTGCATCCAGGTTGTGGAAATTATAGAGGAACTTTGGTAAATGCTTTGATTTTTCATTTTAAAGACAATCCTTTGTTTGCAAAAGGTGAATTACGACCAGGTTTGGTTCATCGACTCGATAAAGGGACTTCTGGTTTGCTCGTAGTTGCTAAGAACGAAATAGCTATGAATAAGCTTGCTATGCAATTTTTTCAAAGAACTGTGCAAAGAAAATATATTGCACTTGTATGGGGAAATGTAAAAAATGATGAAGGTACAATTATAGGGCATATTGGTAGGAGTTTGCGCGATAGAAAAAAAATGGATGTATTCGAAGATGGTAGTTATGGTAAACATGCTATAACACATTATAAAGTATTAGAAAGATTATATTATGTTACACTTATTGAATGCAAACTTGAAACAGGACGTACACATCAAATTAGAGTTCATATGGAACATATTGGTCATCCTATTTTTAATGATGATAGATATGGCGGTAATAAAATATTGAAAGGAACAATTACTGGCACATACAAAAAATTCGTTGAAAATTGCTTTGAAATAATGCAACGTCCTGCCCTTCATGCTATGGTTCTGGGTTTTATTCATCCTTCATTAGAAAAGGAAATGTATTTTGAAGTGCCATTACCCAATGACTTTAAAAATGTACTTGATAATTGGAGAAATTATGTCAAAGCTTTGTGAAAAAATTTATTCTACATTATTAATGCTTTCGCTCTAATAATTTCAAAAATTGAAATCCAATATCAAAAAAATAAATTTTCAAAATTTTATCAAATAAAAAAATATTTTCATCAATAGAAATTGAAATTTGCTCACAAAAATTTATACAATTTTTTTATTAATTCGTTTAAAAATATAGGAATGATAATTATTTTTTTAATCTTAACATCATGAAAAAAATATTGATTGTTGATGATAATATAATGATAAGAAAATTAATAAAAAATCTATTATTGTCAAACTGTAACGGTGAAGAAATATTAATTTATGAAGCAGAGGAGGGGAGGGAAGGACTTGACATATTGAGTAATAATGAGTGTGATCTTGTAATTACTGATATTTTAATGCCTGGAATGGAAGGAATAGAGTTTATAATAAATTTAAAAAATAAATACGAAGGTATCAAAATTATTGCAATGACTGAAGGTATGCCATTTTATCTTCATATGGCCAAAAACCTTGGAGTTGATAGAACATTTACAAAACCTTTAAATCATAAAGAATTTAAGGATTCAGTATTTGAATTAATTTTTGATACAAAGGCAAAACAAATTATTTAAGTTTATTTTATCTTTTTGTTATTTTTCTTACAAAAAAGCCCTTATCATCAGATATAACAAAAAGATATATTCCATTTTTAAAATTTTCAATATTTACAGTAGTTGTTTTATTTTTTACCTTTAATTTTTTTAATAATCTTCCTTCTTGTGAGTATATAAACAAATCAAATTCGTTTGTTGTAGTCTCCAATGCAGATATATTAATGATACCTTTGGTTAAGTTTGGATAAATCAAATATCTTTTGGCATCTGCATCTTTTATTTCAACAATGTTTAAAACTTTTTTAAGTAGTTTTATATCAGGGTCAAATTCAATTGAAAAAACTTTATCATTAATAGGCAATACAAAATCTTCGATAAATGAATGTTGATAAAATTTTAAGATTGTATCACGATTTGAGAAATTGATCTTAAATTCGAGAGGTACTTTAAAACATATGTTTGTGTATATGGGTACTTGAAAAGATCTTATATATAAAGTATCATTTCTTTGCCACCACATTATATTAAATGCAGGAAAGCCTGTGTCATAATACCATTGATTAAAAAAATATGTATAATCTTTTCCTGTAATATTTTCAAGAATTGTTTTAAAATCTTCTCCTGATGCATTTTTAAAAGCAAAATGGTTAAGAAAGTTTTTCAATACATTGAAGAATACTGAATCATCATCAATTTCATTTCTTAACATATGTAATATAAAACCACCTTTTTTATACGATAAAAAGTAATTAAATATTCTATTTTCATTAATTGATTCGTTTGAAGGAACATATACAGATCCAGAATCAATAGCATTGTTTGCTGTGTATTCAAGCCAATTTTTGCATAAATCTTTATTAGTTTTTTCAATATATAAATATTCGCAGTATGTAGCAAAACCTTCGTTTATCCATATATCCTGCCAACTCTTGCATGTCACATAATCACCAAACCATTGATGAGCTAATTCGTGTACCATAATATTTTCGTCCATTATACCAATAGAAGTAATTGTTTGATGTTCCATTCCTCCACTAAAGGGAACTAGACATAGGCCGTATTTTTCTTTATAAAAAGGGTACAAACCAAACAAAGAACTAAAAGTATTTAAGTGATTTATTGTATTTAATGATATCTTTTTAATTTCATTTAATTGATTACTATCAACTTTATAAAAAAAATTTTGCACTAGCATCGAGTCCTTTTCATTATATTTCCAATAAAAATTATATTCATAATAATCGCCAATATTCATACATATTAAATAATATGCTATAGGATATCTTGTTTTCCATGTGTATTTGGTTTTATTGTTAATTTCTTGTATATCGGTTAATATTCCGTTAGAAATAGCTTTCAAACCTTTATCAACAGTTATTGAAATATCAACCGAATCAATTTTGTCGTTTAAGTCTTGTTTGCAAGGTAGCCAGAATTTCAATGCAAATGGTTCAGAAATAGTATATGTATAGTTTTTATTTGAATGATAAACATATTTGTTAAATATTCCTTTATTGATTTTTTTTGTATCGATTATTTTGTAAAATATTTCCAAATTTATTAATTTTTTTTCTTGTGCTGGTAGATTAATTTTTAAACTATCGTTATAATGTTGAAAATTTATTCTGATGTTTTCTACAGTTATAGAATCAACTTTATAACCATTTGATAATTCGAAAATTATTTCTTTACATTTATTAATTTCAATCAGATACATAACGCTGCCATCAATAGCAATTGATGTATCTGTTGCATTTAAATCGATTTTACAATATTTAATATCAAAATTTTGTGTTTGGTTTGAAAAAATATAATTTTTAGTGAAAATAAGAAAAATTATTAAGTTTATGGTTAATTTAGATATGTTAAAATTTTTCATATGTTAGATTTTAAATAATTTTTAATAGGATAAGTATAAAAATACAAATAAATTTTGATATTTTTAATTTTTAAAATTTTATACTATTTTTGAAAAAACTAAAATTTAAGTAAAATGGCAAAAGTATTGATAATTGGAGCTGGTGGTGTAAGTAATGTAACAGTGCAAAAATGTGCTATGGTGCCAGAAGTATTTTCTGAAATTGTTCTGGCATCGAGGACACTGAAAAAATGTTATGATATAGCTGAAAGAGTAAAAGAAAAAACAGGGAAAGAAATAGTAATAGACCAGGTAAATGCAGATTTTGTAGAAGAAGTGGTAAAACTTATAGAAAGATATAATCCTGATCTTGTAATTAATTTGGCTTTACCTTATCAGGATTTGGCAATTATGGAAGCGTGTTATCAAACTGGTACTGATTATCTTGATACTGCCAATTACGAATCACCAGATTGCCCATCTTTTGAGTATAGATTACAATGGGAATATCATGATAAGTATCGAGAAAAAGGAATAATGGCTTTATTAGGAAGTGGTTTTGATCCAGGGGTTACGAATGTTTTTTGTGCTTATGCACAAAAACATCTTTTTGATGAAATTCATTATGTTGATATTGTAGATTGCAATGCGGGAGATCATGGTAAACCTTTTGCAACTAATTTTAATCCTGAAATTAATATACGTGAAGTAACAAATAAAGGTAAATATTGGGAAAATGGGAAATGGATAGAAACAGAGCCACAGGAACTTTCACAAATATTTAATTTTCCTGAAATTGGTGAGCGAAAAATGTATTTAATGTATCACGAAGAACTTGAATCGCTTGTTAAGAATATAAAAGGATTGAAACGAATAAGATTTTGGATGACATTTAGCGATCAATATCTTACGCATTTAAGAGTTTTACAAAATCTTGGTCTTACACGTATTGATCCAGTTGAGTTTCAAGGTGTTAAAATTGTACCATTACAATTTTTAAAAGCTATATTACCTGATCCTGGTTCATTGGGAGAAAATTACAAAGGTAAAACCTGTATAGGTTGTGTAATTGAAGGTATAAAAAATGGTGAACATAAGAGATATTTTATTTATAATGTCTGTGATCATGAAAAAGCTTATCAAGAAGTTAAAGCACAGGCAGTATCTTATACAACTGGTGTACCTGCGATGATAGGAGCTAAAATGATGCTTACCAACGTTTGGAGAGACAATGGCGTATTTAATATGGAACAATTTGATCCAGATCCTTTCATGGAAGACTTAAATAAATATGGTTTGCCGTGGAGAATAGAAGAATGGAAGTATTCGGTTCAATAAATCTTACAGAAGAGCAACTCAATAATTTAATTACACCCTGCTACATAATAAATGAAACGAAAATTGAAAAAAATTTACAAATACTTGATTATGTTCAAAAAACAGCAGGGTGTAAAATTCTTCTTGCATTGAAAGGTTTTGCCTGCTGGAAAACATTTCCTTTAATTAGAAAGTATTTGGCAGGAATATCTGCAAGTTCGCTTAATGAAGCTTTATTAGGCAAAGAAGAATTTGGAAAAGAAGTTCATATATATGCTCCTGCATATTCTGATAACGAATTTAATCAAATTATAGAGATAGTCGATCATATAAATTTTAACTCAATTAATCAATGGTTGTTGTTTAAAGATAAGGTTATTACTAAAAAAGTTAAAGCTGGTGTTAGAATTAATCCAGAACATTCTGAAGTAAAGACAAAAATTTATGATCCATGTGCTCCATTTTCTCGATTAGGAATAACACACAAAAATTTTATGCAGAATCTTGATGCATTTAATGGTATAAGTGGAATAATGTTTCATAATTTATGTGAATTGAATAGTGATTCGCTTGAGAGAACTTTGAATATTGTTGTAGAAAAATTTGGATTTTATTTTAAAAATCTTGAATGGATAAATTTTGGTGGGGGTCATCATATTACTCGGCCTGATTATGATATAAAACGATTAATTAATATAATTCATGAGTTCAGAAAAAAATATTCTCTAGAAGTATATCTTGAACCTGGTGAAGCAATTGCATTGAATACTGGAATACTTGTTTCAACAGTTTTGGATGTATTTGAAAATGAAATGAATATTGCAATACTCGATACCAGTGCAACAGCTCATATGCCAGATGTTCTTGAAATGCCCTATCGCCCAGAAATTAAAAATGCTGGTATGCCAGGTGAAAAGCCTTATACTTATCGTCTGGGTGGACTAACCTGTCTTGCTGGTGATATTATAGGTGATTATTCTTTCGATAAACCTCTTAAAAGAGGTGATAAAATTATGTTTGGAGATATGGCCCATTATACAATGGTTAAAAATACTACTTTTAATGGCGTTAATCTTCCAGCTATTTATATTTATAATTCTGAAAATAAAGAATTGCGACTTATTAAACAATTTGGTTATCTCGACTATAAAAATAGATTAAGTTAAATAAATTTTGGTAACTAATATTTTTAATTTTTTAGAAATCTACTAAATAAGATATTCCTACTTCAAATAGATATTGAATCCGTTTATCGAAATAATCGGGATAACCATATGGCAGTAAAATAGAACAATTAATATTTATTCCAAAATTACTTATCAGATAATTAATCGGAAAAATAAGGAATATAGAAGTTAAATGGAAATTGTCTTCAGATTTTTTCGAAGCAAAGTAATCTATTATTTCTTCTTTAGTTATGTATGGATTATGTCGTTTTAACCAATATATTTCATATAAGTCTTTTTTTTCTAAATAATTTAACATTAAGTATGGAAATGTTTTGAAATAGTAATAATTTAAATAATCAAGTTTACCAAATAGTAATAAAATAGTCGGAGAATAAGTAAAAATAGTATTTCTGAAAAATAAGTTTTCTTTTTCAACAATAAACATATTATATACGCTTAATTGAAAAGTTTCTGATTTTCCTGTTAAGTATGTTCCCGAAATACCAATTGCAAATTGATTGAGTTTTAAATCAAGGTCAATAGAAAAATTATTTATAAATAGTTTTTTAATGGTTGAATAATTTTTGCTATAAAAATATCTACTATATGAAGGTGTGATAATAAATTTGCTTTTTAAAAGTTTTAAATCATATGATATTTTAAAACTATAATCGTATGTTGTCTGATTTAATGAGTCATTTGAATTTTCAATAAAAGTTGTCAATCCTCCAATTCTTAAATTGAAAGGTGTTAATAATTCGATGTTACCATTGTAAGAGGGTTGGCTTACTAATAAATTTGTATTTCCTAAAAAATTAGTATTGTTGTAATAGTTTGCATTTAAAAATAATGAATATATTTTATTATCTAAAATATCTGTATATTTTTTCAAATTTTTTTGTTTATTTTTGGATATTATATTGCAAAGAATAAAGTTTTCCTCTATAAATAATAAATAAATTAGAAAAGCTGTTAGTTTTATTACAAATTTCATATTTTATAGCCTACAATAATTTTTTATAAAAGTACAAAAAAAATTTTTTATTCAATAATTTCAATTGTATTTAAAGGTAAATAACCTTCGTTTCCATCACTTATTTTAATATTTTTCCAGTTTCCTATCGATTCAATTATTTCAACTTTTGTACCTTCGTGTAATATAAAAACATCATTGCCATATTCGTTTGGAGTGCTTTTAACATTAACCGATGGAACAACTATTATAGCATATTTTTTAGCAGTTATAAAGTTTTTTCTTTTACCTGCATTTATAAATGAAATTATTGAAAAAATAATAGATAAAATTGCTATATTGAAAAGAAGTGTTTTAATTTTTGTTTCATAAGTTATTAAAAATATAATGCAGGTAATAAATAAAATGAAAAAAGATAAAGAAATTATTGCCCATGTGTTTGATGGTACAAGGTTTACAAAGGATCTGTACCATTTTTTTAAGAAAAATTCAGGGATTTCTTCTATTTTATCAATCGTATGTGCCTTTGCTAATTCTAGGTTATATCTAAGGTTTTCGTCATATGGTGTATACAATAGTCCTTTTTCATAATTTAGGATTGCATACCCAAATTTCCCTAATTTGTAATATGCATTGCCAAGATTGTAATATAGATATGGAGAAACATATCCTTTTTTAATTATACTATCGTAAAGTTTTATAGCTTTTTGATAATCACCTTTGGCATAGAAGGTATTTGCTTGTTGAAACAAAGAATCTAATTTACTGGCATATAATATGCTTGATAGAATAATATAGATATAAATTAAAAATACCTTCTTCATAGTTTTAATATTTAATTTGTTGCTCCAATTCAATTATTATCTCCATTGAATTATTGTAAGTATTTTGTAAATCTGTACTAATTGTATTTATAGGTGCAAAACGTGCAAATTCGCACATATCAAGTAGTTTTAATGTTTTTTCAATTTGTTCATTATCCACATTTTTTTGTTTAAGCTCATTATAAACATTTTCTCTGTTTAATAATGCTATAGGTATAAGTAGTTTATCACTTAAATATCCCCACAAAGCATGAGAAATTTCTTCATAAAATTCCTGTGTTTTATTTTCTTTTATTAATTTTTTGGCATACTTTAATCTTTTTCTTGCAATTTTATTTGCTCTGCTTATTTTAATGAAATAAATATCTTCCCTTTTTCTGATAGCTTGTTTTCTGAATATTATATATAATATCAAAAATAAGCTCAATAATAAGTATGTGATGTAAAAAATCGATTTGCTAAATAAAAAATCATTCTTTTTAAATAATTTAATATTTTTTGTATAGATATATCTTATATCTTTTCCGACAATTTTTACATCTTCTTTTGATATACCTGTATAGATTAATGATGTATCACCAGGACTTTTTTCGACTTCTATTGTATAACTATCGGTTTTATAAGAAATATAATTTTTTTTATCTAGGTCGAAAAATGAAACTTCAATTGATGGTAAATCAAATTTTCCAGGATATCGCGGTATTAATATGTATTCAAAACTTTTTGTGCCCGATGTTTCTCCTGTTTTTTTAAAATTAATTTTTGGATCATAGCTTTCAACATTTGAAGGAAATTTTATTTCAGGTAATTCAATTAATTTTATATTGCCATTCCCACTTATAGTTATTTTATAAGAAATAGCATCATTAGTTTTTACTATATTTTTGTCAATATACGATTTAATATTAAAGTTTCTACCTACACCGCCTGTAAAAGAATTTGGTGAAGGAGGAAGTGGTTTTATTTTTAATTTTAATGAATTGCTTTTTAAGGTCATTTGCTCATCAGAAACCATAGGACCAAAAAATTCGTCAAATATATCACCTCTCCTCATAGTCTTTCTAACAACTACATCTATAAAAAAAGGTTCAATATTGATTTCTCCAGATTTTTGTGGATATAGTATAAATTTTCTTAATAAACCAGTATAAAAAATTTCTCCTTCAATATTTTCACGTTCAAGATTTGTCAAAGGTGGAATATCAACATTTTCTTTATAAAAGCCAGGAAATAGCGGCTCTTTAAAATTTTGGTCATATCCTGATAAACTTAATTTGGTGTAAATCTTTATCCATACAGTTATGGGTTCACCAATATATGCTTCGGCTTTATCAACATGCACTCTAACAAAAATTTTTTCTCCTGTAATGTTACTAGTATTGCCTTTTTTTTCATTTGATGAGGGTGTTTGTTGTATCGACTTCTCGTCTACAACTTCTATTTCTATAGTATTACATTGATAAGTTTTATTTTTCCATGCTACTGTAGCTGGTGGAATAGTAAATTTTCCAGGCTTAATCGCTCTTAAATAATAGGTATATCCATAAGAAGTTTCTTGTGATACTTTGCCATTTATTATTTGTATACTTGAACTTGAAGAAACTGAAGGACCACCTAATAATTGAAAATTATCGAAAGAAGGGATATTGATATTGTCAACTTTGTTATTTAGTTGATAGGTTATGGTAAATTGTTCACCTACTTTAACTACCTTCGATGATACATAAGCTTGAAATTCTAAATTTTGTGATTTTATTTTATTGTTATAAGATATTATAAAAATAGCACTGATGATTATGTAAAAATATTTTTTCATAGTCTTAATTTTTACCAGTTTTTATCAGCAGATGTTTTTTGTAACTGGCGTTTTTGTAATTCTAATTGTTGTAGTATTTCTTTTTCTCTTCTGTTTATTTCATTTAATAGTCTTATAGCATCTTCTTTTGATATTTGATTTGGTTTGTTTTGCTTTGCTCCATTTTGTTGATTGTTTTGATTTTCATTTTGTTTTTGCTGCTGCTGATTTTGGTGCTGTTGTTGATTTTGTGATTGATTATCTTTGTTTTCATTATTGTCTTTTTTATTATTATTGTTATTGTTTTTCTGATTACCCTGATTTTGATTTTTTATCATAAAAATTGCAAGCTGTAAATTATGTTTTGTATCATAATCATATGGGTTAAATTTCAAAGCTTTTTTGTATGCATCAATGCTTTCTTTAATTTTTTGATTTTTAAAATAGGCATTTCCTAAATTATAGTAATGTTTAGATTTTTCCAAAGAATCACTATAAGATGTTATTGCAACATTTTCATATTTTTGAATTGCTGCATCATATTTTTCTTCACGATAAAATGTATTACCAAGATTGAAATTGGCTTCTTTCGATGAAAAGTTTTTTTCAATTGCTTTTTGATACATTATCTCTGCTTGTTGATAGTTTTTCTCAAAATAATATTTATTGCCTTTTCTTATATATCTTTTTTCTTGACTGTAAATTTTAATAACCTGGCTAATTAAAATAATAACAATTATTATATTTCTTTTCATGGTTTTTTTAAAAATTTTATTTTTCTGAATAAATATATTTTTTTATCATAAAGTAATATTTCAATAATTAACAAAATTAAAGCAATACCAAGAAAAAAAGGAAATTGTTCTTCATATTCTGAATAAACTTTTGTCTCTATGGTTTTTCGGTTTAAATCTGAAATATCTTTCAATATTTTTTCCATTCCTGTACTACGATTAGTTGCTTGATAATATTTACCTTTTCCTATAGAAGCAATATCGATTAATATCTGAGGATTTAATCTTGTTACAACTACATGTCCTTCTTTATCTCTAAAAAAATCGACTTGTTTACCGCCAGAATAAATAGGTATTGTTGACCCTTCTATAGTTCCCATACCAATACAGAAAATTTTTATTCCTTTTTGAACAGCATTTTTGGCAGCTTCTAGAGCATTTCCTTCGTGATTTTCTCCATCTGAAATTATTATTAATACCTTATCATTTTCAATAGAAGGAGTAAACGATTTTTGGGCAAGTTCAATTGCACTTGCAATTGCTGTTCCTTGTTGTGTAATAATTTCCGAATTTATTTGATTAACAAACATTTTTATTGCATTGTAATCTATTGTTAATGGCACTTGTACATAAGCATCACCTGCAAACACAATAATTCCTATATTATCTCCATCAAGTTCATCAATAAATTTTATAATTGCTTGTTTAGCTCTTTCCAATCGACTTGGCTTTATATCTTCTGCTTTCATACTATTTGATATATCTAAAGCAATAATTATCTCTAATCCTTTACGTTTTATTTCTTTGAGTTTTTTACCATACTGTGGACCAGCCATCGCAATTATTAAAGAAATAATTATCATCAGAATAAGTAAAAATTTTATTCTTGAAATTATTATAGAAAAGTCTGGCATTAATTTTTCAATTAAATTTAGTTCACCTAACTTCTTTAATGTTTTTTTTCTGTAAATTTCATAATAAATGTACATTAAAATTATTAACACAGGAACAATTATCAGTAAATATATGTATTCTTTATGTGCAAACCTGAAAAACATATCATTAATAAATTTATGGTAATTTTTTGATAATTATATAATTAAATATAGCTAATAATGTTATTAAAACAAAAGCAATTATTGCAAAAGGTAAATATTCTTCTTTTTTTCTTGTATACTCATTTTTGTTAATAATACTTTTTTCCATTTTATCAATTTCTGCATAAATTTCTCTTAGCTTTTGATTGTTAGTAGCTCTGAAGTATCTACCATCTGTAATTTCGGCTATTTTTTTTAAAAGATTTTCATCAATTTCTACAGGCACATTTTGCAAAAAAGTTCTTCCAAAAATATCTTTAAAAGGATAAGGAGCTACACCAGATGTACCTATTCCAATAGTGTAAACTCTTATACCAAAACTTCTTGCTAGCTCAGCAGCAGTTAATGGATCTATATTGCCAGTGTTGTTTACACCATCTGTTAATAATATAATAACTTTGCTTTTTGCATTACTATTTTTTAAGCGAGCTACAGCATTAGCTATCCCCATACCTATTGCTGTACCGTCTTCTATCATCCCAACTTTAACTTCTTTAAATAAGTTTATCAATACTGCTTTATCTGTGGTAAGAGGACATTGAGTAAAACTTTCGGAACTAAACAGTACCAATCCTATTCGGTCATTTGGTCGTCCTGAAATAAATTCAATAGCAATTTCTTTACTTGCTTCTAATCTGTCAGGTTTAAAATCTCTTGCAAGCATGCTGCCAGATATATCTAGTGCAATAATGATATCTATTCCTTCTGTGTGTGTGGTTTCAAACTTGGTAGTTGATTGAGGACGTGCTAATGCTATTATTAAAAAAATAATAGCTAATATTTTTAATACAAAAGGAATATGAATTAAAAAATTTTTATATGATTTAATATTTTTTATTTCTTCGGGTATTTTTGAAAATAATAGAAAAGCCCTGTATTTTTTTTGATTATAAATGTAATATATAACAATAGGAACAACTAAAATTAACAAATAAAAGTAATGTGGTTTTGCAAATTCAATACTATTCATTTTTCGGATTATTTTCAGAATTACTGTTTTTTAAATTGATTTCTTCTTTTGTTTTATAAATAAACTTATATGCATTATCTAAATGTTTTATATTTTCTGTAGGTTCAGGTACGTAGTTAGCAAATTTGACCATATCAGCATCATACAATATATCTTTTAATATATTGTAACTTTCAGTATCCACATTACTAATCTGACTTATTTCTTTTAAAATTTCATCAGTTATCATTTCCATAGCATTGATGTCAAATCGATATTTAATGTATTTTCTTAATATGTCGGATAAAAGGGAATAATATAATTTTATTTCATTTCTTTGCCATAATTTAGAATTTTTTAAATTATCGAGTTCTCTTAAGGCAATATAATGCGGAGGTTCAAGCTTTTCAGGTTTGTTAATTATTAGTGATTTAGTTTTATTTTTTTTCAATATGTAGATAACAATAAATATCAAAGTTGCAATAATTAAGACTAATATTATATAGAATAATATTTCTTTTAATGTAATAGGCATTTTATATATTTCTTTAATATCTCTTATTGTTCCAGTTGTATCGATGGGTATTGGTTTAACATAAACGGTTAGTAAATTAGTATATACTGTATCTAGTGAATTATTATGTTGATATATGATAGGTATTGGTGGAATTATATTTATTCCTGTATCGTAAACTGTGACTATAAATTTTTTTATTATTTTTAATCTTTCTTTGTCAATAATAGATGAATCAGATTTTTCTTCTTTTAAGATTTCTATGACTTCTGATTGATATAAATTTGAGAAACTTAAAGTTTCATTTTTATTTTTTGTTAATTCTATTGATAATAAAACTGGACTTCCGAAGTAAAATACTGAACTATCAATATTAGCTTTTGCTTCTCTTCTTTGTGAATAAATGTTAAATATGTTAAAATATATAACAACTAATATTAATATTAATTTTAATTGTTTCATAGTAAATTTATTGTACTGAAGTTCTTTTTTTAAAAAATGATATTAATGCTTTTATATAATCTTCATCTATGCTAATTGAAATTAAGGAATTTCCAGTTTTTGTGCATAAATCGTTTATTTTTTTATGGTATTTTGAAAATAGATTTTTAAAAATATTCATCAATCTTTTATTAGTTGTATCAAGTAATAACTTATCATGATTTTCAAGATCTGAAAGATATACAAGACCTGCTTCTGGAAAATCTATTTCAAGCGTATCATACAAATGTATACTAATCAAGTCGTGTTTTTTTGCAACAATTTTATATGATTTGTTGTAAGGTTTATCGTCTATAAAATCACTTATCAAGAAAGTTATGCACCTTTTTTTTGCAACATTAAAAAAGTATTTTAATGCATTGCTTATATCTGTACCTCTACTTTCTGATTGAGTATTTAATAATTCACGTATTATGTAAAGTACATGCTTTTTACCTTTCTTCGGAGGTATATACTTTTCAATTTTATCGGTGAATAATATAAGTCCTATCTTATCATTATTTTGTACTGCAGAATATGCAAGTATAGCTGATATTTCTGTTATTATTTCTTTTCTAAACTGATTTCGTGAGGCAAATAAAGATGATCCGCTAATATCAACAAGTAACATAACAGTTAGTTCCCTTTCTTCCTCGTATACTTTAACATAAGGATGGTTGAATCTGGCTGTGACATTCCAATCTATATTTCTAATATCATCTCCATATTGATATTCTTTTACTTCACTGAATGAAATTCCTTTGCCTTTGAATGTACTGTGGTAACTTCCTGCAAATATATGATTGGTTAATCCTTTGCTTTTTATTTCTATCTTTCTTACTTTTTTTAACAGTTCTAATGTTTCCATTATATTTTTATTTTAAAGGCAAAAAGTTGATTGTGAAATACCATTCTTCTTCTTTTAAGATAATATTTACTTTTTTATTGTTTTCTACATAATACCATGTTGTATCACTTGTTTTTTTGTAATTTTTATTAAGAAATTCAATTCTATTATTGATATTCGAATAATCACTAATCCACCTTACAGATGTACATGTATCTTTGTTATTCAGGAAAAACAGTATTGTTTCTTGAGTAATAAAGTTTTCATATTTAAGATATTTGAAAGTTGAATTAATGGTACTAGTATTTAAGCTAAAACCTTTTAAATTATTTTTCATGTAAAATATTATCTCTGTTTTGTGTTTCCCAATAAAATATTGAGAATATGTATTATTAGAAATAAGAATAAATCCAATTAATATAATATATTTGATTAATATTGTTTTATTTTTAAGGAACTTCAACATTATTTAATATCTCGTTTATAATATCTTCTGTTGTTATATTTTCTGCTTCGGCTTCATATGTAAGACCTATTCTATGTCTTAAAACATCATGACAGACATTCCTAACATCTTCTGGTATTACAAAACCTCTTCTTTTTATAAATGCGTATGATTTGGCAGCAGCAGCCATTGCAATTGTTGCTCGTGGCGATGCCCCATAACTTATCATTGGTATAAAATGGTTGAGCTTGTATTCTGCTAAATTTCTGGTTGCAAATATAATGTCAATGATGTATTTTTCGATTTTTTCATCCATGTATATTTCTTTAACAACTTCACGAGCTTTTAAAATATCTTCTGGCTTTAAAAGAGTATTGGGTTGAGGAAATTCTTTTGCTAAATTTTCTCGTAATATTTCTTTTTCTTCTTCTTTTTCGGGATATGTTATAACAACTTTTAACATGAACCTGTCAACTTGTGCTTCGGGTAATGGATATGTACCTTCCTGCTCAATAGGGTTTTGTGTTGCCATTACCATAAATGGTTTAGGCAACTGGTATGTATTTTCACCTATTGTTACCTGTTTTTCTTGCATAGCTTCAAGTAATGCACTTTGTACTTTTGCAGGAGCTCTATTTATTTCATCGGCAAGAATAAAATTTGCAAAAATAGGACCTAATTTAACTTTAAAAGTTTCTTCTTTTTGTGAATAAATCATAGTTCCTATAAGATCAGCCGGAAGCAAATCGGGCGTAAATTGTATCCTGTTAAATCGGGCATCTATTACTTTGGCAAGTGTTTTAATAGCAAGGGTTTTGGCTAGTCCTGGTACACCCTCAACAAGAATATGACCATCAGACAATAGTCCGATGAGCAAACATTCTATCAAATGTTTTTGTCCAATGATAACTTTACTAACTTCGTTTTTTATTGTTTCTATAAAATAACTTTCTCGTTCTATTTTTTCATTTAGTTCTTTAATATTGGGAGCAACTTTTTGCATAATTTTAATACTTTTTGTAATATTACAATTCTAAAGTAGAAAAAAATTAGGTGGTTAGAATACTAAAAAAAATTAAAAACTCATTTTGTATTGAATATCAATTTTTTAAAATCTGTTAAAAAATGTTAAAGACTGATTCATAATGCTTTACTATAATAATAAATTGTTGGATAAAATGTTATCTTGAATTTTTTATAATATATATCTTTAAAAGACTGTAATTAACATGGTTGCATAAAATTTTTGACTAATCAATAAAAAACTTTTTTCAAAAAATGTACAAAAGTAAAAGTTTATTAAAAATGTTTTATTTCAAACAATTGATAAAATATTAGTTTAGATTTTTAATAAAAGAAAGATTAATCCAAAAACTGCACCAACAATTAAATTTATAAATTTTATTTTTAAAAATTCTTTCCTAGATTCAGCTAATAATGGAAGCATTCCATGTCCATCTTGTACTATTGAATTTGCTAATAAAATGCTGAATGGTATTAAACCTTGTGCATATAAAGTAATGAATACTAGATGTGGCCCCGATTCTGGTATTATTCCAATTAATAAACTTATTATAAATAACATGGTTTTGTTGTAAGTAATAAAGTTTGAAAAGTTTTCATTGACAACAATAATTTGAACTATTATTAACGCTGCCCATGTCCATAAAAACAATTTTAGTAAGTGTTTTTTTAATACATGATTGTAAAAGTGTTCTTTAATAAAATGATCGGGTACAGTAATAAATACGAAAATTAAAAATACACTACCTGTTATAAAGGTAATTTTTTCCCATCCCCAACCTTCTTCTCCTATGATATTAAAAATCATCAAAAAATTTATTGTGAGAATGGATAGAATTACAATTGATCTTTCAAATGTTATTGATTTTAGTTGTTTTATAATTAATTTTTTATTGAAACAAATGCACTCATTATCTTCATGTATTACATAACCATAAGCATCAAGCGAATATTTATTTTTTAAAATTAAAGACAATATAAATCCTGTAAAAATTGCAATTATAAATAAAATTAAATGTAAAAGAAGAGCTTTTAGTGGGAACATTGCAAACATTACATATGCTTCATCGCCAGAGGTAGCTATCATTGTTGCTACAATTGCTGGAAATATCATTAATTTGTGGGTATATAATGAAACAGAAATAAAACTACCCATACATCCAGGAATAATACCTAGAATTGCACCTGATAAAATCTGGAGAAATGGTTTATTTTTAAATTTTTCAAACCATCTTTTGTTTGTTTGGATATTTATATATTCTATTAATGTCATTATCATGATTACAAATGATGTAATCATTAATGTTTTGTTTAAACTCTCTGATATTATTTCTTTCATATCTTGTGTTTATTATGTCGGTCTTATTTACAAATATAATATATTTTAAATTATGAACTATAGTTTATTTTAAAATAATATCGTGAATTTTAAAGATTGTTGCAAAATTTTTAATCAATTTTAGCGATGGGTTATTGTAATATTAATAAAATTAATATATAACATGCTCCATTATAAATGACAAATAAATGTTTTTATAATTTTATTCTTTTTTATGTTTGATGGATAAAATTCTCAATTGGTTAATTTATTTATTTGGGGTTAGAAGTTTAATATCACTTGATGAGCAATTATTACATTCTGTAATAGGGGAATCGCTTTTTATAGTTCTATGGCAATGTTTACATCTATACCATAAATTTTCGGTAAGAAAATTACCTCCTTCAATTATAATTGCTTTACCTTCAACAAATGCACACGCAATTGTTTTGCGAGCTTTATCATATATTCTGGTAAATGTAGGCCTTGAAATACCCATTATTTTCGATGCTTGTTCGTGAGTAAGATTTTCATAATCGACCAATCTTATAGATTCATATTCTTCAAACAGCAAACATATATGGTCTAATTTATGCATTGGTATGCCAAAAGGTTTAAATCCTTCTATTGATGGTAAGTGATTTAATTTTCTTAGTTTTTTATGCTTTGGCATCTTTGATAATTTTTTATGTAAAAGTACACACTTTTTATTATAGTTATATTTTAACTTTTTAGTTATTTTTTCTTAATTTTTTTTCAATTCTTCATTGCTAAATGATGTTTTTTGATTTTTTTTATATGCTAATACAATAAAATATAATTTTCAAAATAATAAAAAAACCCACTTATAAATTTATTGAAGTGGGTTTGTAATATTTTGTAAAGATATTTAAGTCTAGTAAAAAATATTTTTTTTAAAATTTTGAAATTAAAAACCTATGAATTTTCGAGCTATATTTTATAATGAACGGTTAATCTAACTATTATATCAGGTTTTCTATTTATTATGTTTTCGTTTTTCTTAAAATAGTACATTGACCATATGTTTGGCATTATAGATATTCTTTTATCAGGTTTGTAATCAATACCTACAATTCCCATTAACTCTCTATATCCCGAGTAATTATTATTTATTTTTTCTTCATAAACATCGAACCTGAAAAATGAATTTAATTTATTTTCTAATATTACATTTTTTAAGAAGAATGTCATACCAAAGTCCTTATTTATAACAGTATCTTTTTGTATGCATATAAAAGGCTCTAATCCTAGAGTAAGTTTTGAATTTGCATAAGCAGTAAAAAATTTTAATAATGAGACCTCTGAAGAATTTTTTTTCTTTTCAAAATCGTAATTTAACTGATATATTATTTTTTCATTTAAAAATGAGCCATAAATACTTGTATAAAGTTTCTTAAACAAATTTGTTTCAATTTTTGTTCCTTCACCATTTGCAAGCATTAAATAAAAATTTACTGAATTTGTCAGTTTACTATTTATAGAAATTCCCATATCACTTGAATGAGCATATTTTCTGAAATCTGTAATATTTTTTTCAATACTTCTATATCCCCATATTTTTTCAGAAACTATTGTAAATGTTGGTGTACGTTGTGCTCCAAATGTTATGTTAGTATTTTTAATAATATTTTCATATGTTAAACTAGCAAATTTTATATATACTCCTCTGGTTTTATCATCGTTTAATGTAAATGAATCATGTCCTTCAAGCAATAAATTTCCTGAAAATTTTGAATTGATTTTATGTTCAAAACCAACATTAAATCTTCTGATTCCAAATGCATTACTATTTTTTTCTAATTTTTGATAATTTTCATGTCCTTTGAGTAAAATTCCTGTATCCGATTCTAATTTATAATAATAATCTCCAAAAAATTCACTAATAATTTTTAAATTATCAGACTGTCCATTAATTAATAATATATTAACATACAGTTCAATAAAAATTAAAATTAAAACTTTTTGTTTCATAGACTTTAAATTATTTTAAAATTTTTACAAATGTATTAAAGAATAATTCCAAAAATTCTTTTAAGTATGATAATTAAAAAAAAATTAAAGTAAAAGAAATGTATTAACACAATAAATTGTAAATCAATTAATTAAATATTTACAATAAATTAACATAAACTTAATATTTGAGTAAAATCATTAATTTTTTATATCTCTACCTTTGTTACATTGAATTTATAAAAAAATATTTTTATGAAAAACTATTCGATTATTTTTATTATTGTTATTTTATTTTTAAGTTCCTGCAAAAACCGAACAACAAGTAAAAAAGATGTATTGCAGGGTGAAATTAAAATTGATGGTTCAAGTACCGTATATCCTATTACAGAAGCAATAACTGAAGAATTTTTAAAACTGCATCCTTCGGTTAAAATCACTGTAGGTATCTCAGGTACTGGTGGGGGATTTAAAAAATTTTCTCGAGGAGAAATTGATATTACAAATGCATCTAGAAATATAAAAGAATCGGAAATTAAATCTTGTGACGAAAATAATATTAAATACATTGATCTAAAAATTGCATATGATGGTCTTGTAGTTGTAGTTAATCCTGCTAATAATTGGGTTGATCATTTAACAGTTGAAGAATTAAAGAAAATATGGCAGCCTGAATCGCAAGGAAAGTTAACTAGGTGGAAACAAATTCGAAATAACTGGCCTAATGAAGAGTTTCATTTGTTTGGTCCTGGTGTTGCATCGGGTACATATGATTATTTTACTGAAGTTATTGTTGGTAAACAAGGCTCAAGTCGTGGCGATTTTACTGCTTCGGAAGATGATAATGTATTGGTACAGGGTGTAGCTAATGATATTAATAGCCTTGGATTCTTTGGACTTGCTTATTATGAAGAAAATAAAGATAAGTTAAAATTAGTACCAATTGACAATGGTAATGGTCCTGTATTGCCTGATATCAATAGTGTTAGAAATGGGTCCTATTCTCCTTTATCTCGACCATTGTTTATTTACATTAATGATAATGCATTAACAAGAAAAGAAGTCGTTGAGTTTATTAGATTTTATTTAGATAATGCTGAAAATCTTGCAACAGAAGTTGGTTACATACCTTTAAGTAAGGAAGAATATCAAAAAGAAAAGCAGAAATTTGAAGATTTTTTAAAGCAAATAAATGTACAATAATGAAATATAATGTTAAAGAAAAAATAATAGAATCTTTTTTATCTTTTGCTGCTATTCTGAATTTATTTATTACTGTTTCTATAATACTTGTTTTATTAATTGAATCAGTTTCTTTTTTTAAGAGTATTTCTATTATTGAATTTTTGACGTCAAAAGAATGGACACCTCTATTTGATAAAAAAAGTTATGGTATTTTACCTCTTCTATGTGGTACTTTTTTAACATCAATAATAGCTCTTTTGTTTGCTGTTCCTGTTGGATTATCTATTGCTGTTTATTTAAGCGAATATGCACATCCTGTTTTCAAACGAAATGTCAAGCCTTTACTTGAATTACTTGCTGCAGTTCCTACTGTTGTTTATGGTTTTTTTGCACTTGTAATTGTTACTCCTTTGTTGCAAAAAATTATTCCAGGTTTAGCAGGTTTTAATGCCTTATCTCCTGGTATAGTTATGGGAATAATGATAACACCAATGATTACTTCAATGAGTGAAGATGCTTTAAGTATTGTGCCAAAGTATTTGAGAGAAGCTGCATATGGTATAGGTTCTACTCGTTTTCAGACTGCAACAAGAGTTGCTATTCCGGCTGCATCGTCTGGAATATTGGCATCTATAATTCTTGCAATTTCTAGAGCTATTGGAGAAACAATGATAGTAGCAATAGCTGCAGGACAACAGCCTCGCTTTACTTTGAATCCTTTGGTTCCTATTGAAACAATTACTACTTATATTGTACAGGTTAGTTTGGGCGATGTGCCTCATAATTCTATTGAATTCAAAACAATATTTGTTGCTGGTATTACATTATTCGTGTTTAGTTTTATTTTAAATAATGTGAGTTTTTATATTAGAAAAAAATACAGGGAAAAATATGTATAGTCGTGCTAAATATATTGATAAAATTTTTGAAAAAATTGGATTTGTAGTTACATATTCATGTATATTTTTATTATTGATTTTATTTGTTATTATTTTAATAAAAGGGATTGGTAGATTAAATATTAGTTTTTTAACTTCTCTACCTTCAAGATTTCCTGAAAAAGCTGGAATTCTCACTCCCATGTTTGGTACATTATGGATATTAATTTTAACTACGATTTTTGCTTTTCCATTAGGAGTTGCAGCAGGAATATATCTCGAGGAATATATGAAAAAAAGCAGATTTACAAATATTATAGAAATAAACATTTCTAATCTAGCAGGTGTTCCCTCCATTATATATGGATTACTTGGGCTAGAAATATTTGTTCGTATTTTTAAGTTTGGTCCTACAATATTGTCTGGAAGTTTAACACTTACTTTACTTATTTTACCTATAATTATTGTTGCTACACGCGAAAGTATTAGAGCTGTACCTCAAACAATTAAAGATGCATCATATGCACTTGGTGCATCAAAATGGCAAACTATATGGTTTCATGTTCTGCCTGCAGCTTTTGGTGGAATACTCACAGGGGTGATTTTAGCAATATCAAGAGCAGTTGGAGAGGCAGCACCATTAATTGTTGTTGGAGCATTAGCTTATGTTCCTTTTATACCCAGTTCTCCTTTTGATGAATTTTCGGTGTTGCCTATACAAATTTTTAATTGGATTTCTCGTCCACAAAAAGAATTTATAATAAATGCTTCTGCTGCTATTGTAATTTTACTTGTTATTACTATTATGCTTAATAATATAGCTATTTATTTTAGAAATAGATGGCAAAAAAAATTAAAATTTTAAAAAATATGATTGGATATGATATTAAAGTTACCGAAAGTACTAAAGAAATGATTGATAAAACGAAAGTAGATAATAATATTGAAAATAAAAACTATAAAATAGTTACACGTAATGTAAATGTCTACTATGGTGATTTTCATGCAATTAAAAATGTAAGTCTTAATTTTCCTGAAAATACAGTTACTGCATTTATCGGTCCTTCGGGTTGTGGGAAATCAACTTTCTTACGATTGCTTAACAGAATGAATGATTATATCGATGGTTTTAGAATGGATGGTGAAATTATAATTGATAATGAAAATATTTACGAGAAAACAATAGATGTAGAAAAATTAAGAAAAAGGGTAGGTATGGTGTTTCAAAAGCCTAATCCTTTTCCAAAATCTATTTTTGAAAATGTTGCTTATGGTCTAAGAATACAAGGATTTAGTAATAAAAATTTTTTAATGGAAAGAGTAGAGAAAGCTTTGCGTCAGGTGGGTTTATGGGATGAGGTTAAAGATAATCTCAAGAAAAACGCATATGCATTGAGTGGTGGTCAGCAACAACGATTGTGTATAGCAAGAACACTTGCTGTTGAACCCGAAATAATTTTAATGGATGAGCCTACATCGGCACTCGATCCAATAGCAATGGCAAAAATTGAACAACTAATATTTGAACTTCGTAATGAATATACAATAGTCATAGTAACACACAATCTTCAACAAGCTGGTAGAGTAAGTGATTATACGGCTTTTTTCTATCTAGGCGAATTGATAGAATATGGAAAAACATATGATGTTTTTACCAATCCAAAAAATAAAAAAACTGAAAATTATATAACCGGTCGATTTGGCTGAAAAAAACATAAATATTATGATACCATTGGAATATGAACTTGATAGATTAAAGGAAATTTTGATTGAATTAATTGATCTTGTGCGCTTACAAATCAAAATGGCTGGTAATGCATTGATTTACGATGATAAAAAAGTTGCTGAAAATGTGATAAGAAACGAACTTAGAGTAAATGCGCTTGAAATTAATATAGATAGAGAGTGCGAATATTTGCTCGCATGTTATAACCCCCTTGCTAAAGATTTGCGTTTTGTTATAGCTTCTATTAAGATAAGTACAGCTCTTGAAAGAATTGGTGACTATGCTTATAGAATTGCAAGGATAATAGATAAGGGTGGTTTAAAAAAAGATGATACATTATATGAAAAACTTGAAATCAAAGTAATTATTGAAAAAATTCTTGATTCGTTTGAAATGATTATTAAATCACTCGAAGAAGAAAAAGAAGACTATGCTCAGGAAATTTTTGTTAATGACAATTATATTGATGAAATTAAAAGGAAATCTACTGAAATTTTAAAGTCATATATCGCTAATAACATGAATGCAATTGAAGATTCCTTAAATCTTTATGTTATAATTAATAAACTTGAGCGAGCAGGTGATCAATTAAAAAATATCGCAGAAGAAGTTATTTTTTACTTAAATGCACGTATTATTAAACATTATAAACGTGAAAAGAAAATTAAAAAATTTTTCGGTGAAGAAGATAATGAAAACAAGAAATAGTTTTATTTTTTTTAGTATTAAAATTCATAGTCTACTTGAATGTCATTAATAGTACCTGTTACACGACCACCATTTCCATCACTATTGATAGTGATAATTACGTCATAAATAACTAGTTCACTACCAAAATTTCCCTGTATTTCTAATTGTCCATGTATTTCAAAATTTGAGTTGTTTATGAATTTATAATTATTATCAATGTATAATTTGCCATAAATATATATACCAGAAAAAGGTGTTGAGAGAGAATATTGTTTATTATCTATTTTAAGGGTATAATCATAAAAATTTTCCCATAGTGTTAATGTCATGTTATCCCCAACAAAATTGTAATTTTTATTATCAGTTTTGGTGTAGCCTGTTTATTTATGTAACTAAAACATAATCCTTTTGTCACTGTTTAATGTATAACTGATATTATTTTAAATTAGATAATCTATGGTTTATATTTTGAGGAATATGAATGCATTATAATTAATGTATTTTGAAAATTGCCTATTTATCGGATATTTAAATCTAATTTGATTTGATAAAAAATTGTAAAAAAACTGAAAGTTTTTTATCCTACTTTAATTTTTAAGTTTTTATTGAAGAATAAGATAGTGTAATGAATTAATTTTCAATACTGTGAAATTACTACTGTTAAAATATTTTTTAATAAAATTCTTAATTTTGAATTTTTCATGAATAAAAAATGTTTCATATTAAGTTTAAAAAATTTTTTTATTGAATGTAATAATTATGTATTTTTACAAATAAGTTAAAAATTAAAAAACAATATATAATAATACTATGCCTAAAGAAATACAGCAATCGCAGCAAAATGAATTAAAACAGCAAAAATTAAAGGCTTTAGAGGCTACCCTTAGTAAAATAGAAAAAGACTTTGGAAAAGGTAGTATAATGAAATTAGGTGATCATGCTATTGAGAATGTTCCTGTTATTCCTTCTGGGTCAATATCACTTGATTATGCTCTAGGGGTTGGTGGGTATCCTCGAGGTAGGATAATCGAAATATTTGGCCCCGAATCATCAGGGAAAACTACATTAGCAATTCATGCTATTGCCGAAGCTCAAAAAATTGGTGGAATAGCAGCATTTATTGATGCTGAGCATGCGTTCGATAGATTTTATGCCGAAAAATTAGGTGTCGATGTCGAAAATTTATATATTTCACAACCCGACGATGGCGAACAAGCACTCGAAATAGCTGACAATCTGATTCGCTCTGGAGCTATCGATATTATTGTTATAGATTCGGTTGCAGCGCTTACTCCTCGTGCTGAGATTGAAGGTGATATGGGAGATTCTAAAATGGGGTTGCAGGCTCGCTTAATGTCTCAAGCATTGAGAAAATTGACCGCAAGCATAAGTAAAACTAATACCTGTTGTATTTTTATCAACCAATTGCGTGAAAAGATAGGTGTTATGTTTGGTAACCCCGAAACAACAACAGGTGGAAATGCTTTGAAATTTTATGCTTCGGTTAGAATTGATATACGAAAGGTTAATCAAATTAAAGAAGGAGAAGAAATTCTTGGTAGTAGAACAAAAGTTAAAATTGTTAAAAATAAACTTGCTCCACCTTTTAAAAAAGCTGAGTTTGATATAATGTATGGCGAAGGAATATCGAAATTAGGTGAAATTGTTGATCTGGGAGTTGAACTTGAAATTATTAAAAAAAGCGGAAGTTGGTTTAGCTATGGTGATACAAAATTGGGGCAGGGTAGGGATGCTGTAAAAGCTTTATTATCCGATAATGTTGAACTTGCCGAAGAATTGGAAAAGAAAATTAGAGAGACACTTAAAAGTAAAGCTTAAAAATATAAAATCTTACTAAAATAAATTTATAAACATAGAGTTTGAAGAATTATATGAAATTTTAAAGTAGTTCTTCAAATTCTATTCTTTCTTAAATGTGTTAATATTAATTTCAAAAAATTTATGACTATTGTTTTGAAATAATATTGATAATAATTATTTCAGAATTTGACATATTTCTAATTGGTGGTCCCCATGCGCCAGCTCCCGATGATACATAAAAATGTGTATTTTTAATTTTTTTATAACCCCAGGGAATTTCATATACTTTTTTAACAATTAAATTAAATGGCCAGAATTGTCCATAATGTGTATGACCTGAAATTTGAAGATCTATATTATTTTCAACAGCTTCTTCGATTTTCAATGGTTGATGGTCTGCTACAATTATAAACTTCGAGTAATTTATTTTATGATTATTTATTATCTCTTTTAGAGGCTTTCTTCTGTACTCATTGTTAAATCGAACAGAAAAATAATCATTTCTACCAATTAAAGTAATATCTTCGTTTTCAAAAATGTCATCTATTAACAGTTTAAAGTTATTATTACGAAAAAATTCAATTGATTTTTTAATATCACCTATGTATTCATGATTTCCGGTTATCACAAATGTACCATATGAAGACTTTAAATTTTTTAGAGCAATATCATTTAGATTTTTTTTAAATAACATTGTTTCATCAATTATATCGCCTAATAAAACAATAAAATCTGGTTGAATATTATTGATTTTATTAACTAACTTTTTTAAGTGTTTTTTACCAGTCAGAATACTATAATGTAAATCAGATATTATAACAAATTTATACGCCGATTTTTCAGAAAATTTTTTTTCGGTATAAATTGTAATTTTTTTAAAAATTACATTTCTTGCATTGTGATAGCTAAAAATTATTATTGAAATTACCAATATTAATATAGCATAAAAAGTATATTGTTTTAATTTAAAATAGCTAATAGTATTTTTTTCTGGTAAAAATTTTATAAATAAATTGAAAATTTTAATTGTATCAACTAATAATAAGGAAAATAAAAAATAAAGAAGAAAGACCAACCAAAATGAACTAATTATAAAGAGCAAATCTGTTAATAAGCCTGATGATCTCTGTAATAAGGTAAATTTTAAAATAAAAGATGAATATAAAACAATTGAGATTACGACATAAATAAATTTCTGAAAATGAGTTGATTGTATTACCTGCCAGCCTCTTAAAAAAACATAATAGTTGCCAATTGTATAAATAGAAATAAATAAAGTAAAATATATAAAAAAATTGGTGCTTTTCATGTGTATTATTGTTTGAAATATGTAAATAAAAGTAATATAAAAATTAAAAAATTTTTTATTTTAGAAAAAAAATATATCAGATATGGCAGGAACAAAAACATTAACAATTATTAAACCGGGGGCAGTGGCAAATGAATATATTGGTCCTATTTTATCAATTATTCATGATCATGGTTTTCATATTGCAGCAATGAAAATGTTGATGTTAACTCGTCAGATGGCCGAACAGTTTTATTATATGCATAAGGGTAAACCTTTTTATGAAAATTTGATAAATTTTATGACTTCAGGTCCAGTTGTCGTTGCTATACTTGAGAAAGAAAATGCTGTTGAAGAATATAGAAAACTTATTGGTGATACTGATCCTGCAAAGGCAGCGCCGGGGACAATTAGAAAAATGTTTGCTGAATCAATAACTAAAAATGCAGTACACGGATCAGATAGTGATGAAAGTGCAGAAAGAGAATGTGATTTCTTTTTCTCAAAGATAGAAAGATTTTCAAAATATGAAATGTATTGAAATATTAAAGCTATAAAAATACAATAGAAGTTATTATTTCTTCTTCAAGTTTTTCGTTTATTTTTTTTATTATTGAATCTTTAATTAACATTAATTCTTGTTTTACAAGTGGAGAACCAATTTTTACGTATAATATTCCGTTTTTTATTTTTAATTCTTTTGTTCTTGATGATACCGATTTACCAAGTAATTCCTCCCATAGTCTTATCGCTTCGTACTCTTTTAGTTTATGAGTAATTTTAAGTTCCTCAAGATATTCTTTTATTATTTCTGAAATTGGTCTGTAATATGTTCTCCTCATAATATTATTGATATATTGTTATTTTCTATTCTAAGCATATTTATCTGATAATGTGCATTTTTTAAAATTGATTTAAGTCCTGTTTCTTCTGTATGAGTAATAAATATCTGACCAAAATTATCTTGTAAAATAAGTTCAATAAGCCTATTTACTCTTTTCTCGTCAAGCCTATCAAAAATATCATCAAGCAAAATTAATGGTTTTATTCCTCTTTTATCTTTTAGAAATTCATATTGAGCTAATTTCAAAGCTATGGTAAATGTTTTTTGTTGTCCCTGGGAACCAATCTTTTTTATATCATTTTCATTTAATAAAAATTTTATATGGTCTTTATGCGGGCCTATTGATGTATAACCCAGACTTAAATCTTTTTCAAAACTTTGATCTAACAATTCTAAATAATTGTTATCAAAAATTGAAGATTCATATATTATACTTACATTTTCCCTGTTATTTGCTATGTATTCATAATATTTTTTAAAGACTGGTATAAATTGTTGAAAAAATTCTCTTCTGTAATTAATAATTACATTGCCATAATTATTTAATTGAAAATTATATACTTCAAAAGTTTCTTTGGGAAATGCTCCACTGTAAAAATCTTTTAATATTTTATTTCGTTGCAACAAAATTTTATTATAGTTAATTAAATTTTCAAGATAATTTCTATTATATTGTGAGATTATATTGTTTATAAATCGTCTTCTTTCTTCACCCGTTTCAATTATTAATTTATAATCATTGGGCGATATAAAGACCAAAGGGATAAAACCAATGTGGTCTGATAATTTTTGATATTCATTTTTATTGCGTTTAAATATTTTCTTTTTGTTTTTTTGGATACAGCAAAAAATTTCTTCATTAATGTTATTAACTAAAAATATTCCCTGAATTATTGCAAACTCACAACCATGCCTGATATTTTCGTAATCAATATTGTTGAAAAAACTTTTTGTGATTGCAAGATAATGAATAGCATCAAGAAGATTTGTTTTGCCGCTACCATTTAATCCAATGATACAATTAATTTTTTTACTAAATTCAATATCAATATTTTCGTAATTTTTAAAGTTTAATAAATTCAATTTTGAAAGATACATAAATGTTTGAATCAATGTACAAAATTAATGATTAAATTAAATAGCTATAATTTTTAAAAAGGGCTTCAGCAACAATAAGATCTACTTTTGTTGTAATTTTTATATTTTCAATATTGCCATCTACCATTTTAATTGGATAACCAGAATGTTCAACAACTGTTGCATCATCTGTAAATATTGGGTTGAATTTCTTTTTGTACGATTTTTTTATAACTTTACTTTGGAATACTTGTGGTGTCTGAACTATAACATATTTTTCACGATTTACTGCTATGCTTTTTGATTCATTTATTATTTCTCTTAATGAATCATTTACTGGTATTACTGGAATAACTGCAGGATATTCATACGCAGCACTAAAACATCTTTCTATAGTACTTCTATTTACAAGTGGTCTTACCCCATCATGGATAGCTACAAGGCATCCATCTTTAATGCCTCTTAAGCCATTTTTTACTGATTCAAATCTTGTCTCACCACCTTTTCTAATGATATGTTTGATGTTGAATTTATATTCACGACATAATTTTTTCCATTTTTTAATTTGGTTTTCTGCTAATACCACTACAATATTTATATTGTTGTCGTAGTTCCAAAATCTTTTAATTGTATGCATTAATATTGGTGTTCCAGCAATTGTTAAAAATTGTTTAGGTATTTGACTTTTCATCCTTTTTCCTGATCCTGCAGCTACAATTATTACATATTTTTCAACCATTTCTAAAAGAATTTTTAAATTCTAAAAGAATTTTTAAATATAAGTATAATTTTGTCAAGTGAAATTAAAAAAATAAAAATTATGAATATTAAAAAGTTATTAAAATTTTTATCCGATTTAAAAGAAAATAATGATAGAAATTGGTTTAATCAGAATAAAAGTATTTATAATGATTTACGTAATGAATTTTTAGAGTTTGTTCGAATTTTAATTGAAAAAATTAGTGAATTTGATGAAGATATTGTTAATCTTCAACCCGAAGATTGTATATTTAGAATTTATAGGGATATTCGTTTTACATCCGATAAAACACCTTATAAGACAAACTTTGGAGCTTTCATAGCCAAAGGAGGAAGAAAACTTGAAAGAGCAGGATATTATGTACATTTTGAACCAGGCGATTGTTTTCTTGCTGGTGGAATATATCGACCATCAAACGAGATTCTAAAAAAAATCAGAAATGAAATTTATTATAATATTGAAGAATTTTTAAAAATAATTAATAATAAAGAATTTGTTGCTTATTTTAAGACTATTGATGGTGAAAAACTTGTAAAGGTACCTATAGATTTTCCATCTGATTTTGAATATGGAGAATTATTGAAATATAAGAGTTATAATATTGTTTATGACATGAACGAAAAATTTTTATTTGATAAAAACTTAGTTAATAATATCATATCAATTTTAAAATTGATGTATCCATTTAATAAGTTTATAAATGAAGCAATAGATAATTAAATATTATTTGTTGTTATTTATTTCATTCCATGCAAGAGCAGCAGCACCCATTATACCAGCAGTAGCCTCTTGCAATGATGAAAGTAAAAGTTTAACTTTATTTTTAAAAACTGGTAATAAATTTTCTTCCATATATTTTTTTGTAGGTTTTAAAAGTAAGTCTCCTGCCTTTGCTAGTCCACCAAGTAAAAATATTGCTTCTGGGGATGTGTGTTCTATTGCATCAGCAAGTTTTACTCCTAAAATTTTTCCTGTATATTCAAATGCTTCAAGTGCAATAGGATCTCCTTTTTTTGCTGCTTCTGAAATCATTTTAGCGTCAAGGTCATTATAACTTATGTTTCGTAACTCACTATCAATATTCATTTCACAAAGTAAACGAAATACTGTTCTTTTTATTCCTGTTGCAGATACATATGTTTCTAGACAACCCTTTTTACCACAACCACATTGTCTACCATTAATTTTAACATTTACATGTCCGAGTTCTCCTGCAAAACCATCATGTCCATAAATAAGTTTGCCATTCGATACTATTCCACTTCCAAGTCCTGTTCCAAGAGTTATTACAATAAAATCTTTCATACCTTTAGCTCCGCCATATATCATTTCACCAATTGCTGCTGCATTAGCATCATTTGTAAGTACTATCGGAATACCAGAAAAATATTTTTTCATTTTTTCCACTACAGGTACTATGCCTTTCCATTTTAGATTAGGTGCTTGCTCTATTGTACCTGTGTAAAAATTACCATTTGGAGCTCCAATGCCTACACCTTTGATTTCTATTTCCTCTTCAATCGATGTGCATGTATTCTCAATTGTTGCATGTAAATTTTCTAAATATGCGTCGAAATCGGTATATGTATTTGTTTGAATAAAATCATCTTTCAAACATTTACCATCTTTTGTAACTATTCCATATTTTGTAAATGTACCACCTATATCAATTCCTATAACTACTTCTTTTTTCATAAATTGATGATTATCTTATATTTTTAATTAATTTAATATTTATTTAGAAATTATTACTATGTTTTTTTAAAAAATTTTTTTTGAAAAATAAATATCAAAATTACACCTACAGTTATGGCTGAATCTGCAATGTTAAATATAGGTCTAAAAAAAATAAATGATTGTCCACCATAGAATGGAAACCATTGAGGATAATTGCCTTTTATAATTGGAAAATATAGCATATCAACTACATGTCCTCTTAATAATGGAGCATATCCACCTCCTTCAGGAAACATTACTGCAGGAGTAAAATATGTGCTTTCACTGAAAATTATTCCATAAAATATGCTATCTATAATATTACCAATTGCACCAGCAAGTATCAGTGATAAACTAACAATAAGACCAACAGAGGAATTTTTTCTAATTAATGAGCGTAAATATATTGCTATTATTATTGCTGCAATTATTCTTAATATTGTTAAAATTATTTTTCCTGCACTACCTGGCAAACTAATTCCTAATGCCATTCCTGGATTCTCTACAAATCGTAAAAAAAACCAATTGTCAATAACAGGGATAGTTTGTCCTAAATACATATTAGTTTTTACCCATATCTTTAGTGATTGATCAAAAATAAGGATTATTATAATTATTAATATTGCCAGTAAACTTTTTTTCATAATTTTTAAATAAAAAAATAATACTATCGTTCCTTAATAATTTTATTTTTATTTTTAAAATAATTTAACAATTATATTTAACTAACTATTATTTTTTCTTTTGTTTAGCTTCTATTGAAAGAGTAGCATGTGGTACAGCTCTGAGCCTTTCTTTTGAAATAAGCTTACCTGTTTCTCTGCATATGCCATAAGTTTTGTTTTCAATTCTTACGAGCGCAGCTTGCAAGTGTTGAATAAATTTAAGTTGCCTTTGTGCTAATCTTCCAGCTTCTTCCTTTGACAAAGTAGTAGCACTTTCTTCCAACACTTTAAATGTTGGAGAAGTATCTTCTATATCATTACTTCCATCTTGTGTAATGACACTTTTAAGTAATTCATAATCTTTTCTTGCTTTTTCAAGTTTTTCAAGAATAATTTGCTTGAATTCAGCAAGTTCTTCATCCGAATATCTTGTTTTTTCTGCCATAGTCATAAAATTTTTTAGCTTGTAAATATAATAAAAAATTAAAAAAAGTTAAAAAATTATACTTTTTCCAATTTTATTTTTGTAAAAATAGCATCATCAATTTCTATTTTTTTTGCGTTTTCACCGTTAAGAATATCTACCAATCTAATTTCTTTTGCAAGTGTTTGTGATTGTATATAAGTTTTAAAACTTTCAATTGCTTTATCTAATTCTTTATTTTTTTCAATTGTTATTATTATTTTATCTGTTACATCAAAATTGTTTTCTTTTCTAAGATTCTGAATTCTATTAATTAGTTCACGTGCAAGGCCTTCATTTCTTAATTCTTCAGTAATTGTAATATCAAGTGCTACAGTTATTCTTCCATCAGTTGAAACAAGCCAACCTGGTATATCTTCTGATAGAATTTCTACGTCGTCAAGTGTCAGATTTATTTGTTGCTCTTCAATATTAAGCAATAGTTTCCCTTCGTTTTCAAATTTTCTGATTTCATCTTGCGATAATTCACTTAATTTACTTGTAATTTGTTTCATCAGTTTGCCATATAAAGGACCTAATTTTTTGAAATTAGGTTTTACTTTTTTTATTAGTAATAGGTTTTCATCATCGATAAATTCTATTTCTTTAACATTTACTTCAGAAAGTACCAGATTTTTTATATCTTCAAATTTTGTAATAAAATTTTCATCTGTTATAGGTATAATTATCTTTTGTAGTGGTTGTCGAACTTTTATATTAACCTTTTTTCGTAATCCCAATATCATCGAAGTTACATTCTGAGCAATTTCCATTTTTTCTTCAAGGTCTTTGTCTATATATTTTTCATTATATTTAGGAAATTCAGCAAGATGAACAGAATCATATTTTTCTTTTTTTGTGACTGAATTAAGATCTCTATAAATTTTATCCATGTAAAAAGGTGCAAGTGGTGAAGCAAGTTTTGCTATAGTAATTAAACATTCATAAAGAGTTTGATATGCCGATAGTTTATCTAAATTTTTTTCTCCACCCCAATATCTTTTTCTATTTAATCTAACATACCAATTACTTAACTGTTCTATCACAAAATCTTGAATAAGTCGACCTGCTCTTGTAATTTCATATTCTTGATAAAGAGTATCTACTTCTTTAATTAATGTATTAAGTGCAGAAATTATCCATCTATCGATTTCTGGTCTTTGTTTAATAGGTATTTCTTCTTCCTGATAATAAAATTCGTCAATGTTTGCATACAAAGCAAAGAATGAGTATGTATTATATAAAGTATTAAAAAATTTTCTTATAACTTCTTCAACTCCTTCTAAATCAAATTTTAAATTATCCCATGGTTGGCCGTTTGTTATCATGTACCATCTCACTGCATCTGAACCATATTTTTCAATTGTTTCAAAAGGATCAATAACATTACCCAGTCGTTTCGACATTTTATTACCGTTCTTATCAAGTACTAGTCCGTTGCTTACAATTGATTTGAAAGCTACTGAATCAAATATCATTGTTGCTATCGCATGTAAAGTAAAAAACCAACCACGTGTTTGATCTACTCCTTCTGCTATAAAATCTGCGGGAAACTTCTTTTTAAATTCTTCTTCTTTTATTTCAAAAGGATAGTGGAATTGAGCATAAGGCATTGCCCCTGAATCAAACCAGACATCTATAAGATCTGGTTCTCTAAACATTTTTTTACCGGTATCTGATACAAGGATTATTTCGTCGACGAATGGTCGATGAAGATCAATTTTATTGTAATTTTCTTCAGAAAAATCATTTTCATTAAATTCAGCAAGCGGATTTGATTGCATAAATCCTACTTTCACCGATTTTTCGATTTCATGTTTTAGCTCAGCAATCGACCCAATACATTTATATTCTGTTTTGTCTTCTGTTACCCAAATAGGTAAAGGCGTTCCCCAGAATCTTGATCTTGATAAATTCCAGTCTACTAAATTTTCAAGCCATTTGCCAAATCTTCCTGTACCTGTATAATCGGGCTTCCAGTAAATTGTTTTATTTAATTCTATCATTCTTTTTTTTACAGCAGTAGTTTTTATAAACCAAGCTTCAAGAGGATAATATAGAACAGGTTTATCAGTTCTCCAACAATGTGGATAACTATGAACATATTTCTCAATTTTGAAAACTTTGTTTTGTTTTTTTAAATAAACGGCTATATCAATATCAACTGTTGGATCGTCAGGTTTAAGGTTTTCGTCATATTCATTTTTTACATACCTACCTGCAAATTCTTTGTATTCATCAATATTTACATAATTTTTAACAAATTCAGGGTGTAGATCTTCAATTTTGAAAAATTTTCCTTGCTTGTCTACAAGTGGACTTTTGTTTTTGTTAATATCTAAAACCATCAAAGGTTCTATACCATATTGTTTGGCGATTTTAAAATCGTCGGCACCAAATGTTGGTGCTATGTGAACAATCCCTGTTCCTTCTTCAGTATTTACAAAATCTCCAATTACTACTTCAAAAGCTTTGCCTTCAACTCTAATCCAATTTATCAATTGATCGTATTTTATGCCTTGAAATTCTTTGCCTTTATATTCACCTAAAATTTTAAAAGGAATATTTTTATCTCCTTTTTGATATTCTTCAATTAAAAGATGTTTATTACTTTCAGGAAAATATGTGCTAATAAGATCTTTTGCTAATATTACAGTAATTGGTATTCCTGTGTATGGATTAAAAGTTCTGATTAAGCAATAATCAATATTTTCACCAATTGCTAAAGCAGTATTTGATGGTAAAGTCCATGGTGTGGTAGTCCATGCTAAAAAGTAAATATCTGTATCAGTATTTTTATGCAAAAATTCCGATTTTTCATCTCTTATTATTTTAAATTGAGCAATACATGTGGTGTCTTTAACGTCTCTATAACAACCAGGTTGATTCAATTCGTGAGTACTTAATCCAGTACCTGCAGCAGGTGAATATGGTTGTATTGAATATCCTTTATATAAAAATCCTTTTTCATAAAGAATTTTTAATATATACCATAATGATTCGATATATTTATTATCATATGTTATATATGGATTTTTCATGTCTATCCAGTAACCCATTTTGCGGGTTAATTCTTCCCATTCACGGGTATACTTCATAACTTCTTTTCGACAAATATCATTATATTCTTTTATACTAATTTTTTTCCCTATATCATCTTTTTTAATGCCTAAAAGCGTTTCTACTCCAAGTTCAACAGGAAGTCCATGAGTGTCCCATCCAGCCTTTCTTTCTACACGATATCCTTTGAGTGTTTTATACCTACATATAGTATCTTTGATGGTTCTTGAAAGAACATGATGAATACCAGGCATACCATTTGCTGAAGGAGGACCTTCATAAAAGATAAATTGATTATCTTCGGGTTTTGTTTTTATACTTTTTTCAAACGTTCCTTCTTTTTCCCATATATCAAGAATTTCTTTATTAATTTGTGAAAGATCAAATTTTTTGTATTCAACGTATTTTTTTGTCATGGTATTTTAACTTTCAAAATTGTTCACAAAGATAGATTTATAATTAAAAAAAACAAAAAACCTAAATTATTTGTTTTAAATTAATTAACATATCAATCTATTTTTAACACCTAATGGTAATTTTATATTAGGATGTTCTTTATGAAATAGTATCCAATAATTATGTATTGTTTCTTTTATTTCTTTATGTAATATTAATAATCCTATTAAATTTGGAACAGTCATTAATACAACTGTTATATATGAAAGACTCCATATTATTGTAGTATCTGCAATAGATGCAATGAAAAATCCAATTATATAAAATATCCTATAAATTAATACATACTTTGATCCAAACAGAAAAGTTACTGCTCTATCTCCATAATATGACCATGAAATTGATGTTGAAAAAGCGAATAACAATAAACCTATAGCTACAATTATTTTACCAAAATCTTTAAAATAACTTTTACTAAATGCCATTGCAGAAAGTGGTGCACTATGTAATAATGATTTACCCACAATATTTATATTTTTTCCTACTATTTTGCCATTTTCAACTTTTATTATTCCATTAAAAGGTTGTCCTTTTGTATTTAAAATAACATAATCTTCTGCTACAGAACGGGAATGAAGCAATGTAATATCGTTTTGAGTTTTACCTTCTAGAATAAATAAATTTCCTGAAAAATATTTCAATTTTTCAATTTTATTGATATGATTAAATAATTTTTTCAAATCATTTTGGTTTTTTTCATCATATTTACCTTCAATAATTTCAATATCAGTCATTTGAAAAGTATTGATAAATTTTTCTTTCCATGCTCCCGATGATAATATTGTTAGTCCAGTTAGAAAACAAATTATAATTGTATCGATAAATGGTTCAAGAATAGCAACCATTCCTTCGGATACAGGTTCATGAGCTTTAGCAGATGCATGGGCTATTGGTGCAGAACCCTGTCCAGCTTCGTTTGAGAAAAGGCCCCTATTAACTCCTTTTTTAAAGGCATAAATGAATGTTGTTCCTAAAAAACCTCCTGTTGCTGCTTCATTATCAAAAATACTTGTAAATATTGATTTTAAAGAGGGTATTACATTTTCCTTATTGTATATTAAAACAGTTAGTGCTCCTATAAAATATAATAGTGTCATAAAAGGTGTTAATGCTGAAGTAACTTTTGCAATTCTTTTTATGCCACCTATAATTATCAATGCTAATAATATTGAAAGTACTATGCCGGTTAAATATTTAGGTATTGAAAAGGTTGTATCCATTATTGATGCAATATTGTTTATTTGAGGCATATTGCCAGTACCAAATGATGATATTATAGTAGCTAAAGCAAATACAGAACCAAGTATTACTCCAGTTTTTATATTTTTATTTTTTATTGTTATATTTAATCGTTTTTTCATATAGTACATGGGTCCACCAGCAATGGTACCATCTTCCATAACCTCACGATATTTATGTGATAATATTACTTCTACAAATTTAGTTGTCATTCCTAAAAAAGCTGTAACAAGCATCCAGAAAAGTGCCGATGGTCCACCTATATGTATTGCCAGTGCAACACCTGCAATGTTTCCAGTTCCTATAGTTCCCGATAGAGCGGTAGCCATTGCTTGAAAATGTGTAGTATCTCCTATATCATCTTTTTTATCAAACTTTCCAGACAAGTTTGCAATTGCATGACCAAAATATCTTATTTGTGGGAAAAAAAGATAAATAGTAAAAAAGATTCCTGTGCCAAGTAGAAGATATACAAACCAATCGGAAGAACCTAAATACTCATCAATCTTAATTAAAAAATTGTTAAATTTTTGCATATATCTTTTTTTTCAAAAATAAAAAATTATATTTTTAAATGCTATATTAAATGTATAAGAACAACAAACATATGAAAAAGATAAAAATTAAAATTAGCAATTATTGTTTTGATGCAATTATTTATGATACACCTACAGGTGAGGTTATTTTTAATAAACTTCCACTAAAGGGAGAAGCTATTAAATGGGGTGATGAAATATATTTTTACATTAATCTGAAAATAGAATTAGAAAAGAATGCAAAAGAAGAGCTTGAAATTGGAGAATTAGGTTATTGGCCTGTTGGTCCTGCTTTTTGTATTTTTTTTGGTAAAACACCAATTAGTTTAAATGAGAAACCACGTGCGTATAGTCATGTAAATGTATTTGGAAAAATTATTGATAATAATAATATTATTAAACTGAAAAGTATTAAAAATGGGGATGAAATATCCGTCGAGAAAGCATAAAATAGTTTGAAAATTTTTATGAAAAAATTTTCAAATTTATTTGTTATTAAAAATTTTTTTTATATTTGTGTTATAAACCTTAAACTATTTTCTTATGAAAGCAAAGCTTTACTTTTTATTATTATTTTTATTTATTTTTAGAGCACTTAGTGCTCAGATAGATACAATTAAAACTCTTATTATAACAGAAGTGCGTCTTGACGACGCAAGGGAAACTTATGTTGAAATAACCAATGTTGGCGATAAACCCGTTAATTTAAAGGATTTTGAAGTAGGTGTTGTTGGAGCATGGACGCCAGGTTACAATGCTGTTGGAAATGACTATCGCTTAAGATTACCTGATAAAATTTTGCAACCAGGAGAATGTTTTGTTATTGCTGCTGTTTATGATTATAATCCTAAAATGTATCCGATTGCTCCTGATAAGTATAATAGAGTAATGAATAAAGTTGAATTTTGGACATTGGCAGATATTCAACTACACTTTCCAGAAGAAACAAAACCAGATCCTCGAGATAGTGTTTCACCTAAATACAGGTTGCTTGAACTCTGGAATGGAAGAGATTGTATTTTTATCAGACAGTTTTTACCAAATGGTGATTCTGTAGTTATTGACCAGGTTAATGGAATTTTTGATCCTGATGCCGGTACAAGAGTAGCTACATCATATGGAGCAGGTCCTGTTGATGTTGCTGGTGTTAGAAATGCAACTAATGAATGTACACTTGTAAGAAAATATAGTGTAAGACAGGGTAATTTAAACTTTGATTTGGCTCGAGGTAATGATATTACTGAATCGGAATGGATACCTATTCCTCGTCAGTTAGGTCCTTGGGAAATGTGGCGAAAACTATTCTGGACAGTTAAAAACCATGTTGATGCTAAATTGACCGATTTAACATCTTCAGTTCTGAATATTGATTGGAATAAAGATACTCTAACCATTCCCTGGGGTATACGTAATGACGACGATATAATGGATTATTTCAACTATACACCAGGTATTGCATGGCATTATGCATATAATGGAAATCATGAAGATTCGGCATATTCTTCAGCAAGAACTGGAGATAAGTTTACTATTTATGCATGTGGTAGTACTCTTCAGCAAAAAACTTTTGTTTTAAAAGTTCTTCCACCTACAAATGATGATAATATAGTAATTCCAAAGTATCCAAAAAACAACAGAGGTTATTATCGAGGAGTAAATTTGCCTTTCTGTTCTGTTACAAAAAATGCTCCCGGAATGGATACTATTTATGATATTGCATATGCAACCAGAATTGATACATTGTTTAAATATTTAGAAAAACCTCCACAGGCAACTTGGGAAATTGTTTTTGTTGATGGCATTCAAAGACCTGATTTGAAATTGGGAGACAAACTTAAAGTTACTTCAAAAAGTGGAAAAGTAAAAGAATATTATATAAAACCTACACGCTTTTTGCCATCACATGATGCTACTCTTGCATGCATTACATGGCCCGATATACCTGAAGATTATAGAGGATTGTATGGATGGAAAGGTGATACGATACCAGGATTTAATCCACGTGTACTGAATTATAGAATAAAAGTTCCATATGGTATTAATCAAATACCTGCGTTGGTTGCAAAAACAAACAATATAAATGCTAAACTTGTAGTTGAAAGAGCTGAAAATTTAAATGGAATTGAAGCATCGCGTACATATCGCTTCACAGTGACAGCACCTGATGATACTACGATACAAACCTATACTGTAATACTTGAAAAAGAACTTTTACCCGAAGATATTCAACCATGGAAAGCTGAACCATTCTTCTCAGAATATGTATTTCGTGATCAATGGAGTAATGGTTTCATTGAAGTTTGTAATCCAGGTACAGTTCCACTTGATTTAAGTAACTATATGATAGTTAATGGCTATTATACTACTGCAGCTGCTGCAATTCAAGCTGTATCAGGTTCTGATGAAGGTAGCTTTAATGAAAGATATAGGAAGTATATACCAGGAAGAAAATGGGCTTCAAATTTAGCAGAATGGCAGGCAAATCCAGCAGTTGCATTACCAGATCCAGTAGTAAATCCTATTGTTCAACCAAAAGATGTTTTTGTAGGAGGTACAATAACTGCAACAGGTCAAAGTGGGTATCCTTGGTTTGCAAGTGAAGCTTGTGATGTTATATTAGATAACGAGCATAATCCATGGGGCGAATCAAATATTATTAGTGGACCATGGTATAATTCTGCCTTCAAAGAATGGTGGGGTACACAAACATATTTATTTAAAATAATAAACGATTCTGTACGCAATGGTCTGAAACCTGCCAATGATCCAATGGATTTTGAACTTGTAGATGTTTGGGGAATGGGTGATAATTCAAGAAGTGTAATCGGAGGCAGAGAATTAGATCAGATTATGACCTTCATTAGAAAACCTCATATAGTTAAAGGAAATCCTGAATTCAGAGGTTCCTTTGGTACCAATCCTGATGATTGTGAGTGGCTAATACGTGATAGAAATTATTTTATAGCACAAGGTTTAGGATGGCCACAGGATATTCTTGCAATTTGTCGCGACTTAGGTCAACATTATATGAATCCATTCACTGGATTTTTATCTACAATAATATCTCCAATATATCCTGCTAGTGATGGCTATTCGCACAATGAATGGATTAAAGGAATTAAACAGGGTACCACAGTAAAACAATTTTTATCAAAAATTATTAAGGCTAACGAATATCAACAACTTATTGTTAAAAGTAAAACAGGAGGAATACTGAGTGATGATGATGTTATAAATAATGGAGATACTTTAATTGTTAATAATGAAGAATTTAAAAATATTACCAAATATGTCCTTGAAGTAACTCCTGAAGGACTTAGTTCAAATGCTGTTCTTACATCAAGTGTTTATACAATAACTGTAAATGGTAATAAAGGAACAATTAGTGGATTTGATTATAAAACAACATTAAAAACAATTTTGAAAAACATAAATGTTCCAAAAGGTGCTATTTTATACATTATTGATAACAATAATGCACCTGTACCATTACAGATATTGAATTTTGATACTGTTTATGTTGATGTTAAAGCATCACATAATATTTATTTCGAAGTAATAGCCGAAGATAAAGAACATAAAATTCTTTATCAGTTACAACCCACACCAATTGCTGATTTGTTTGTAGTTTCTGATGTATTTGAGGTTGATCAATCAATGAAAATTATAAAATTTGTTCCTGGAAACACTACGGTAAATGGTTTGTTGATGAACTTAACAGCATCTCCAGGTGCACAGATAAAAATACTTGATAAATTAGGTAATCAACGAACTATTGGTTATGTTTATGATGATGACATTGTTAGGGTTTATAACTCACAAAGTCATGTAGATTATGATATTGATCTGATTAAAGTTTATATCCCAACCTCAGTTAAAGAATTATATACAAATGAAAATAATCTCAAGATTTATCCAAATCCTGCAAAAGAATATGTAATAATTGAAAATGTTAAGGAAAATAGTAGAATTCAATTATACAATATTGCAGGTGTAAAAGTAATGGAAATCATTGCTCAAAATAATGCGCCAAGTATCAATGTATCACATCTCAATAAAGGTTTGTATATTATCAGGATACTCGATGATAACAAAATAGGTATTGTAAGAAAATTAATTATTAATTAGTTTTTAATAAAAGGAGGAACAATAGTTCCTCCTTTTATATTGTTTTTTTAATTTTATTTAAAAAGTTATTTGTCAAAAAATGAATATCTCAAGTGCTTATCTTATAGTTATAATATGTTACTTATTGTTTTCCAATATTTCTGTCTTTACGCAAGATGTTAAATATCATGGTCAATTAAAAGTCAAAGAAGTAAATATATTAAACAAAAATAATGAAATAGTTGTTCTTAAAGGTGTTAGCTTTGGATGGCATAATTGGTGGCCAAGATTTTATAATAGTGAGATAGTTAAATACCTTAAAGAAGAATGGAAATGTAATGTAGTTAGGTTGGCTATGGGTATTGAGCCTGAAAATGGATATTTAAAGAATCCTGACTGGTCAGAAGCCTTAATAGAAAAAGTTGTTGAAGCTGCAATTGAAAATGATATTTATGTTGTTGTAGATTGGCATAGTCATAACATCTATATTAAAGAGGCAATAGATTTTTTCACAAAAATTGCTAAAAAATATGGTGATAAACCTCATTTAATATATGAAATTTTTAATGAACCAGAAAGAATATCATGGGAAGAGGTTAAAAGATATTCAATCGAAGTTATTAATGCAATAAGACAATATGATCCTGACAATATAATACTTGTTGGATGCCCTCATTGGGATCAAGATATTCATATTGTTGCCGACAATCCTATATTAGATTATGAAAATATTATGTATACTGTTCATTTTTATGCAGCCGCTCATAAACAACCTTTACGTGATAAAGTCGTATATGCTTTAAATAAAAAAATTCCAATTTTTGTTTCTGAATGTGGAGCTATGAATTACGATGGTAATGGATCAATTGATTATGATGAATGGAATAAGTGGATGCAACTTATATATGAAAATAAATTGAGTTGGATTGCATGGTCAATAGCTGATAAAGACGAAACTTGCTCAATGTTAAATAAAACAGCTAGTTCAACTGGTAACTGGGATGAAAAAGAGATAAAAGAATGGGGAAAATTGGTTTTAAAAACTTTGAAATCATTTTAAAAAAAATATAATATGAAATTATATAAATATTTTACATTTACTATTTTTTTGTTATTGATTTTAATATTTTTAAGTTGTGAAGATAAATTTGAAAGTGTTGATAAATTTAAAAGGCCATCATGGCTTGAAGGTAAATTATATGACCAAATATTAAAAGAAGAACAACTTTCTATCTTTGCCAGGTGTTTAAAACTAACAGGATATGATACCATAATTAATAAATCAGGGTGTTATACTGTTTTTGCACCAAATAATAATGCTTTTAACGAATATTTTCAAGAGAACATAAAATATAAGAATATAGATGATATACCTATTGATGAACTTTTAAGAATAGTAAAATTTCACATAGTTCAAAATCCATGGACTAAAGAACAATTAATGTCGATAGATGTTTATGGGTGGATTGATCCAAACGATGAATTAAATAATAAGCCTCGTGGTTACAAACGTGAAACACTTTTAAAAGAAAAAGAATATATTTTTGGATTGAAATATGATCAAACGTTAAAAAGACCTATTATTGTAGATACCTCTCTTGCTACTATAAAAAGAAAACAGGTGATTGATTCACGTAAATATGTACCTATATTTTATAAAAAATATTTTGATATTTATAAACTTTCTAAAGAAGATTTTAATTTTTATTTTAATCGTAATTTCGAAAACGATGATGATGTATATTATGCTAATGCTAAAATTATAAAAGCAAATATATTTGCTGAAAATGGATTTATACATATAATTGATAAGGTTGTAATTCCTTTTAAAAATGCTTATGAAATTATTACAGAAAAAAGAGACAGTTATTCTTATAAAAAATTTCTTGATTTAATATTTTTATTTCCTGAATTTAGATATAATCAAAATAAAACACTTCAACAACCAGGAGCAAAAGAAGGTTATAAGGTTGATTCATTGTTTGATATAAGTTATCCACAGTTGGTTTTTGATATTTCAAACGAAATTACAAAAGCACCCCCAACAGTTTCTGGATTACCATCAAATGTCACTACAAGATATCATTATGGTCTAATAGTACCTACTGATGATGCAATGGAAGAATTTAATGATAAATTCTTTAAAGGACCGACAAAGTGGGGTAGTATAAATAACGCACCTGAATTTATCAAAAGAATGATAGTGAATACTCATATGTCTTATAATCCTATTTATCTAACAAATATTAAAAACTACTTTTATAATGGAGAAAATGATTTAATAACAATTGATCAAAATACTATTATTGAAAAAAGATACGGAAGTAATTGTACTTTTTTAGGTGTTAATAAAGTGATTGTACCAAAAGCTTTTTCAAGTGTTGTAGGTCCAATATATTTAGATAGAGATTATTCCATTACTATGTACGCAATTGAAAGGTGTAATTTAATTTCTGCTTTGAAAAAAAGTGATAATAATTATTACTTGTTTGTTGAACCTGATTCAAAATGTAGGTATGATTCAACTTTAATTTATAATAACATCGAAGAAAAATTTTATACTTTTTCAACGTGGCAGGTAACTGGTTCCAACTATATTCGTTTTGAATTAAGTATAAATGATCTTATGAACCTTATAATGAACCATATTGCTACTGGCAATTTAAAACGTATTGCAAGAAAAGAATTTTTAAAGAATTTAGCTGGTAATTATATTATTTTTGATAATATTTCAGGTGAAGTTTCTGGACCATCACCAACAGTTTATGGGTATAATGGAAAAACTATAGTAAATGTTTATCCAGTTCAAATTAGTGAGAATGCAGATAATGGAATCACATTCTCAATTTCAAATTGGTTTAATTTTAATATAGGTAATTTATATAATTTCATAACATTGAATTATCCTAAATTTCATAATTTATTAAAAAAAGCCGGACTTGCAAATGATAAGCTTTCTAAATATACGTTTTTATCAGATAATGAGGAATATACAATTTTTGTGCCTGATGATCAAGCAATAATAAATTATAACGCAGATACTATTCCGATAGAAAGGCTAAAAAAGTTTTGTATGTTACATTTTGTTCAAGGGCATATGATTTTTACAGATAAGAATAAACCATCAGGTTATTACGAAACTACTTGCCTGGATGAAAAATCTACTAATTTCACAAAAATTTATACAAAAATTTATGTTCAAACAGAATATGATAAAATTTTTATAAAATCGAAAAATAATGATATTTATGTTGAAATTGATGAATCTGATTCATCAAATAAAATAATGGGATATCGTGCAGGCAGCGATAATGACATAATTAAGACCTACACAGCTAACGTTGTTGTTCATAAAATTGATAAAGTTTTGATAAAAGAATTTTTGAATACAAATTAGAAAATTTAGTGATTATGAAAAATATTGTTCTAATAATTATTTTATTAGTATTAATTTCTATCAAAATTTACTCTCAACAAAAAGTTATAATAAAAGGAAAAGTTATTGACAAAGAGACCAAAGAAACGATACCTGGTGCAAATGTAATAGAGTATGATGCTAATGATAGGGTTGTTAATGGTACTGTTACTGATGCAAATGGAAATTTTGTTATTGAATTGAAGAACTCATCAAATATTGTAAAAGTAAGTTTAATAGGATATAATACGATTACAATAAAACCTGAGGTAGGCAAAAATATTTTAGTTGAACTTGAAGCATCAGAAATTAAAATTGAAGAAGTAACAAAAATTGGAAAAGCCTCTAAGAATCCTATAGGATTGACTAATATAAGTGATAGAGATAAAGTCACTGCTAGTATAAAGATGGATTTAATTGAGATGAAGGATGCAGGAGTATTGAGTGCGGCTGATGCATTACAAGGAAAAGTTAGTGGTTTGGATATTTTAGCTGCTTCTGGTGATCCTGGAGCTGGTTCACATATAGTAATTAGAGGAATGAGTTCTTTAGGAAATAATAAACCATTAATTGTGATCGATGGTATTCCGCAAGCTGATCCTCCTAATTATAAAGATTTTCAATTAAGTTCCGCTACCGCCGAAGATATTGGAAATCTCTTAAAAATACCTGTACAGGATATAAAATCAATTGAAATTTTAAAAGATGCAGCTGCAACATCAATATATGGTTCACGCGGTGCTGATGGTGTTCTTTTGATTGAAACTTATAAAGGTAGGCTAGGAAAGGTAAAATTCGATTATAATTATAAATTTAGTTATAATTACCAACCACCATCAATTCCAATGCTTAATGGAGATGAATATATAATGTTACAACTTGAAGAATGGCATAATCATTACGGTGTTTTTCAGATACCCAAGGAAATATCATATGATAAAGATGATCCTGATTTCTATAATTATTCAGCAAATACCGATTGGGTAAAAGCTATTACCAAAGATGCTATGACACACGAACATTATTTTAGTGCTTCAGGAGGTGGTGAAAAAACAAGATATTATGCATCGGTTAATTATATTAATGAAGGCGGTACTACTATAAATACTTTTTCGAAAAGGTTCTCCACTAGAATAAACCTTGATTATTTTTTATCATCAAAATTATTATTCATGGTTCAATTTAATTATAATAATAATTTTACAAGAAGTAATTTTTATTTTGCTGATAGAGATATGACGGTAAGAAAAATGGCGTACATGAAAGCTCCAAATATGAGCATATGGGAATATGATGCTAATGGAAATCCTACTGGCGAATATTTTACCCCAATAAATAGTTATCAAGGTGATGGTTATACTTTTTTTAATCCTGTCGCAGTTGCAAATCTTGGTAAAAATGATAGAAAAGCTAATGGTATAATGAATTCATTTACTCTAAGATATACTTTTACAGATTGGATAAATCTGAGAACAACAATCTCATATCAATTTGAAGGAAGTAAATCGAATAACTTTTTACCTTATAATGCTGTAGGAACTGATTGGCTTGCATGGACTGTTAATAAAGCAGAAGAAAGTAATAATGATAATACTACTATAAATACAGAAACTCAATTGAACTTTAGTTTACCTTTTAAAAGTAATATTCATGTTGTTTCAGGTTCACTTACATGGATAACTGAACAAAATAAAGGTAGTTGGGTAAATATACAAAGTAATAAGATACCAACAGTTGAAGTTAAAGATCCTGCTATACAAGCACAAATAAACTGGATAGGTAATGGTTCATGGGAGAGTAGAGCACTTGGTGCTGCAGCTAATTTAAATTATATTTTATTAGATAGATATATTTTACAGAGTATGCTCAGAGCAGATGCTTACTCTGGTTTTGGTGAAAATTATAGATGGGGAATATTTAAAGGTATATCATTTGGATGGAGATTTTCAAATGAACCATTTTTGAAAAATTTAAAGTTTCTTGGTGAAAGTAAAATAAGAGGTGGTTGGGGAGTTTCTGGTAGACGACCATGGGATAGTTATGCACGATTTGCTACTTACAATAATAGTGCCACTGGTCATTATATTAATAACATTGGAATCATTCCAACAAAAATTCAATTAAACAATTTGAGATGGGAAACAGTTACTTCATATGACCTTGGAATAGATTTAAATTTATTCAAAGATAAAATATATATAAATGGTGATATATACAAAAAAATTACAACCGACATATTATTTAATAGATATAAAATACCATCATCATCAGGTTATGACGAAATGCAATTTTTTAATGGTGGTAAATTAGAAAACAAAGGTTGGGAGATTATGTTTGAATACCGTATAATACAAAAAAGCAATATAAGATGGTCAATTAATTTTAATACATCACAAAATAAAAATATTTTTGTTGATATACCTGATAATTTTAACACTGAAAGATCTACTTCTATTGGTAATGGTGAATATCCAAAACGTCTTGTAGAAGGAGAACCAATAGGTTCATTTTTTGGATTTAGATATTTGGGTGTTTATCCTACCGATCAAGATGCATATGCAAGAGATGCTTATGGTAATATACTTTATGATAATGAAGGAAAACCCATTCCGATGATTTATAAAAATTATGTTTTCAAAGGTGGTGATGCTAAGTATGAAGATATAAATCATGACGGTAGGATTGATTTAAATGATGTAGTCTATCTTGGCAATTCAAATCCTGATTGGGTTGGTGGTTTTGGTACATCATTTAGATTCAAAAACTTTGATCTTTCTTGTTCTTTTCATTATCGTTTAGGATTTGATATTGTTAACGGAGTGGCAATAGAAACTGAAGGAATGAATAATAAAAATAATCAAAGTAAAGCTGTTTTAAATAGATGGAGAGTACAAGGACAAAATGAGCCAGGAATGCTTCCTAGAGCATATATTGATCATCCAGCAAATAATCTTGGTTCAGATCGATATGTTGAAAAAGGTGATTACTTTAGATTATTGAATATTATGTTAACTTATAGATTTGGAAAGAAAATATGTGATAAGCTTAATATAGACCAAATGAATCTAACATTAAGTGCACGAAGATTGTTTACAATAACAAATTATTCAGGTCAAGATCCTGAAGTTGGATTTGATGCTAGTGATCCTTTCTGGATAGGTGTTGATAGAGCACAAACTCCTCCACCAAAAATTATTACACTCTCTTTATCAGTAAGTTTTTAAAATAATTTGAATATGAAAAATTTTGCATATATATCAATAATTTTAATGTTTATAATTTCATGCAATGATTGGCTTGAACTTGAGCCACCCCAAGGTTTAACAAGAAATGAATTCTGGCAATCAAAAGAAGATGTTCAAGCTGCTGTAATGGGTGCTTATGATGCTTTTGCACGAATGGATGGAAAACTTTTTAAATATGGAGAATTAAGAGCAGATTTAATTAAAGGTGGTAATAATCAACCTGATAACGAAAGAAAAATTGCTGAAGGTAATATTTATCCCGATAATGAATTGTGTAGATGGTTAGATTTTTATAAAATTATTAATTATTGCAATGAAGTTATAAAATTTGGTCCTGAAGTTAGATCTAGAGATAAAACTTTCAGTGATTTTTTATTAAGAAGTTACTTAGCTGAGGCATATTTTCTTAGAGGTTTGAGTTATTTTTATCTTGTTCGTATTTTTAAAGATGTACCATATATAACTGAACCTACTTATTCCGATGAAGTTGATGTATATAAACCAAAGTCTAATGGGGATTCAATACTTTTGCAGGTTATCAATGATTTAAAAATGGTTAGAGAATGGGCTACTATTGATGGATATAAAACAAATAAAGAAAATAAAGGAAGAGCTACAAAGGCTGCCATAGATGCACTTCTTGCAGATATTAATTTATGGTTATTTAGGTATGAAGAATGTATAAAATATATTGAAAACATTGAAAAATTGATTAAATATGAATTAATGCCAACAGGTTTATGGTTAGAGCTTTTTTATCCAGGAGCAGCAGTAGAGACTATTTTCGAGTTCTCATATAGTGATATGTTAGGTGAAAAAAATAGTATGTTTGGTTTGACAGGAAGATATAGCTACCAATATTACCCATCTCAAAAAAGTTTAGAATTATTTGCTATTGATTACAATTCAAGGGAATTTACAAGAGGTGAAGATGGTTCGATTAAAAAATATTCAAAAACTGAGTATGTTATTTGGAAATATATTGGTAGAATTGATAAAACTGAACGTAGTGGGAGTGATCAAAATAGTGCTCCCTTTATAATATACAGATTAGCTGATATATATCTTATGAAAGCTGAAGCTTTGTCACAATTAGGCAGATATGACGAAGCACTTAGATATATAAATATAGTTAGAGAAAGAGCTAAAATGCCTGTATTGAATTTACCAGAATCAAAAATTGTTTTTGAAGATGCTATAATTGAAGAAAGAGCTCGCGAATTTGCCTTTGAAGGAAAAAGATGGTTTGATTTATTAAGAATGGGAAGACGTGATAACTATAATAGAAAAAATACATTAATTGAAATTCTTGTTAAAAATGTCCCAGCTACTCAAAAAAGAATCATGACGATAAGACTATCCAATCCACTTGGATGGTATTTACCTATACATAAAGATGAGATTGAAAGAAATCCTAACTTAATACAGAATCCTTTTTACAAAGATTAAAAACTCAAGAACATGAAAAAGTATTTAGTCGTTTTACTTATTAATTTAACTTTAATAAGTTGTTATGATAAAGAAGGAAACATAATACCAGGGTTTAAAGATCAAATTAAATATACGATATATGATTATGTTAAAAATGATAGTTTAAATAGGTTTACATTGTTTCTTGAAATGCTTGAAAAATCTGAAGTTGCTAAATATCTCACTGCTTACAATCCAAATGGTAATGGTTATACTTTGTTCTTGCCTACTAATGAAGCTATTGAAAAATTCTTTGAAAATAATGAAAAGTATAAAACATTTAAAGATTTGTTGGACGATTCAAAATATTTAAAAATTTTATGTAAATTTCATATTTTGAATTCAGCTTTTAAATCAGATGAATTTACCTATGGATCCATGCCAGATTTTACTTTATCTGGCGATTTGTTAACAATTAATTATATTATTGATAATAATAGTGCTTTTTATACTATTAATAATAGAGCAAAAATACTAAAACTAAATATTGAAGCTTCAAATGGTTATATTCATATAATAGATAAATTATTATTACCTATTGTTTATACTACCTATGATTGGATAAAAAGTAATACTGAGTTTTCTATTTTCAAAGCTGCTATTGATACAACGGGATTTCGTGAAATTTTAAGTTTAGATTTAAAAGTTGATTCTTTTAAAAATGCTATAACTTTGTTGATAGAACCTGATTCTATATTTAAAAAATTTAAAATTAATAGTATATCTGATTTAATTAATATTATAAGTCCAAACAATAATAATTATAAAGATCCTCTTAATCCACTTTATAATTTCGTTGGTTATCACATACTTGATGGTAATTATTTTCTTGAGCATTTCATAAATAAGGCTACAAATTATTCTAATTATTCTGAAGTCCCGGTAATTATTGATGGTACGGGGCTAGACATTAAAATAAATAAAGGAAAAGAAATTTTTGATACTATAATAAATGGTAACGATACTACGTTTATTGATTATGTTGGTATATTTTATGATTATAGCAATATTATTACGAACAGTGGTTGTATACACATTATAAATAAAGTATTAAAGCAACAGCCACCTACAAGAGCTATTCAAACATATGAATTTTATGAAGAACCTTTATTTAATATTTTTCGACAAGAAATTGGATCTCATCTTGTTGAAGATTCTACATTATTGAAAGTTGTTAAATACTCTGGTTCAGATCTTGTTTTTGTGAAAGCAAGTGAGGGTTCCACAAATGCATGGAGTAATGATTATATTATGATAAATGGTGATTTTGAAATTTCTTATAAAATACCCAAAATAGTACAAGGTAGTTATAAGGTATTATTAAATTGTGAGGCATATAATTCAAGAAATGCTGTAATTCAAGTTTTTATCGATGGAAAGAATTTAGGAAAAATTATAAATACAAAATCGGGAGGTTCTGCATCTAATCCATTTTATGCTTTCGAAGTTGGAAATGTTAATTTTGTTAAATATCAAAATCATATAATTACTATAAAAACTTTAATCCCAGGAAGATTTTTGTGGGATTACATTCGGTTTGAACCAAATTAAAAAATTTACATTGTCATGAAAAAAGTATATTTGATAATTACATTAATAATTTTTTTAGCTGGCTGTAAAAATGAAAAATGGGATAACCATTACAACCAAAAGCCAGAAACAATAAATATAAATGTTTGGGAAGCCATTCAACAAAATAGTTCATTATCAAGTTTTGTTGCGGCTATTAAAAATTATAAACTTGATTCTTTGTTCTCAGATAAAAATGTTTTTACTTTTTTTGTTCCTGATAACGAGGCTTTCGAACAATATCAAAATAATGTTGATGTTAAAGTTTTGAAATATTTAATATCAAACTTTTTGATTAATTCTAAATCTATTATAGGAAAAAAACAAATACAAACAATTGGAGAAAAATATTTATATATAGAAAATGTAAATAATAAATTATATTATGATGGTATTGAGGTTAAATTTGAAAGTCCTTTATATAAAAATGGTAAATATTTTATTATCAATCAAGTTCCTGAAGTATTAGATAATTTATATGAGTATATTTCTCAGAATATACCTATTTTAAAAAAATATATTGATAGTCAAGATTCTATTGTAATTGATAAAGATCGAAGTAAACCACTTGGTTTTGATGAAAATGGTAATACTATTTATGATACTGTTGCTACAATAGTAAACAAATTTGAATTAAAATATTTTCCTGTTTCGAAAGAATCTAGGTATAAAAAAGCTACTCTTGTTTTTCCGGTACAAGAACAATATGATGAAGCGCTTAATCAGATGGCACAATATATAGGTGGTAATTATAATAGTTATCTAGATATTCCTCTCGAATGGCAATACAAGTACCTTATTCCTTATTTAATAAATATTGGTCTTTTCGAAAACTTACTTGAAGAAGATAAATTTACCCTACCTCCTAAAAAGGATACATTAAAACTCAAAAATATACTTGGCGATAGTGTTATAATTGATTATCAAGTAACAGGAAAAAATATTTGTAGTAATGGTTATGCTTATCGATATCTTTATTTTAAAGTTCCTGATACATTATATAAATCACCTGTGAGATATGAAGGTGAATGGTTGGTAAAAACTCTTGGTGGTGGTAATTTTCAATGGCAAAAGTTTGTTAATGTGTCGAGCGATAAATCATTCGCTGTAAAAAAAATAAAGATGCCTTTTGCATCGAATGATACTTGCATATATGTCAGTTTTGGAAGTAACTATACAGGAAAATTTTCGGTTGAATTTAATATCGATAACTTATTTGCAAGATCTTATAGAATGATTGTTAAAACACATATAAATGTAGGTGGTAAATATAAAGTATATGTTAATGATGTACTTGTGAGAAGTTTTGACTATTATTATTATGTTCAAAATAACTATTACTACAGAAGTATTGTAAATAATAAAATTTATAAACCAACGGGAAGTCTGAATATATTTGATTGTAGAGTTGATAACCTTTCTGAATATGGTAAAGCAAAAATAAAGTTTGAATATACAGGACCTTCTTCTATATATGAACTTGGTTTTGTTATTGATTATATTGAATTTGAACCAATTAATTAAAAAAGATTTTAATTATGAAAATAAAATATTTAAAATATAATATGTATAAAAAAGGTTTTTTAAATTTGTTTATTATAATAATTTTTATTCTAGCTCGAAAAGAAAATTTGTGTTCGCAAGACACATGTATTTTGCGAGGAAAAGTATTAAATCAATCTGGTGTTCCTGTTTCTAATGTTTCAATAAGTGTTGAAGGGTCGTTACAAGAGCCTGTTTTTACTGATGGGGAAGGAAAATTTGAAATTAATATTGGCTCAGGAAATAAATGGTTAATAATAAATCCTATCATAGAATATAAGAAAAAAAGAATTTATATAAATAATAGGCAATATATTAAAATTTATTTAACTCCAGAAGATTTGATATCAGGTTATGACATGATGCCTGTATTACAAAAAGAATTACCAAGGCGCAATGTTGTTGCTTCATATTCAGAATTGCTTATAAATAAATTATATAAATACAATTCTTATACTGTCGATCAATTGTTTCAAGGTAATATTTCGGGTATAAATTCTATATTGCGTTCATCAATGCCTGGATCTGGTGCTTCTTCAATAATACGAGGTGTAAAATCAATATATACAAATAACCAGCCTCTTTATATTGTAGATGGTTTACCTATTTTACCATTTAATGTTTTTAATAATGTGATATCAGGTTCTGAATATAATCCATTGTTGTCAGTAAACTACTTTGATATTTCAAAGATTTATGTATTTAAGGATCCTTTATATTCCTCAATGTATGGTATTAAAGGTAGTAATGGTATAATATTTATTGAAACTCTTGATCCTTCAGCTACTAAAACTGAAATTGAAGTTGATTATAAGTCTATTTTATCGTTATTCCCTGAACGTATTATTCCACAACTTAATGCTGATGAGCATAGAGCCTTAATGAGTGAAATTTTATTTACTTCTGGTAAATTGGAAGAAGATATAAAAGAAGAATATCCTGGTTTGTTTTATGATAAATATGATAAAGAATATATTAATTACATTCATAATACTAACTGGCAAAAATTGATATTTAGAAATTCTGTTTCAAATTTTATAAGCGTTAAAGTCAAAGGTGGTGACGAAATTGCAAGATATGGATTGTCTGTTGGTTATAAAAAAGGAAATGGCATATTTAAAAATACAAGTTTTGATGCTTTTAATTTAAGATTTGTTTCACGTGTTAATATATTTCGTTGGCTAAAGATGAACGCTGGAGTTTCTGCAAATGCTATCTCATCAAGGTTAAAAGAGTCTGCAATAAGCAAAGAAGCAAGTCCAATATTATCTAGTTTGTTTAAGTCACCAATACTTAATCCTTATAAATACGATGATGAAGGTAATGAAACAAAAATTATTGCTGAAGTTGATGAACTTGGAGTAAGTAATCCTGTTGCTATAATAAATAATTATTTAGGAAAAAATAATTCAAATGAAATATTAGCAAATCTGAATCTAATTGGTAATGTTACAAAAAATTTATTATTAAATACAAGATTATGTTTTAGTTATAATCTTTTAAAAGAATCCTATTTTATGCCAAATCATGGAATGGAATTATATTATGATGGTGAAGCATATAATATTGCAAAAATAGGAAATAATGAATATTTGAGTATTTATAATAATACATTTTTATCATACAACAACAAAAGTTTAAATAATAAACATTATTTTAATTATGTTACAGGATTTCATATATCAAATAACAAGTATCAATTTGATTGGGCATTGACAAAAAACTCTCATGAAAATGATCAATATTCCGATTTACAAAGTGGTAAAGATTATTTGAGAGAACTTGGAGGAAACAATAGGATTTGGAATTGGATTTCTTATTATAATAGCTTAAATTATCGTTTTATGGATAAATATTTGATTGACTTTGTAGTATCGTTAGATGGTTCTTCAAGAATTGGTAAAGATGCAAAAGAATTAACTAAAATTGGTGATTGGCCATTCGGTTTATCTTATTCAGGTGGTTTTGCGTGGAGAATTTCCGAAGAAAACTTTTTGAAAAATAGCTACTGGATTGAAGATTTCAAAATAAGATTATCTGCAGGAGTTAGTGGAAATGATGATATAGGAGAAATAAATAAGAAAAAATATTATAATCCTATAAAATATCGTTCTACTGCTGGTTTTTATCCTGCTATTTATCCAAACAATGAAATTACATATGAAAAAACATTTATGTTAAATGGTGGTTTTGATTTTGCAATGTTTTCAAATAAATTAATTTTAAAATTAGATGTTTATAGATCTATTACATCAAATTTACTAGAATTTACACCTCTTGAAGCATATATTGGATATGATTATTTAGCTGAAAATGTTGGTAAAGTTGAAAATAAAGGAGTTGATGTTGAGTTTTTTTATAGGATATTAAGGACGAAAAATTTGATATGGGATTTGTCTTTGAATTTTTCAACGCTTAAAAATAAAATTTTAAAACTTAACAATAAATATATAACTTCTATATCTGGTGGCGAAATTGCAAATATCGAAGGATATCCTTTAAATAGTTTCTATGGGTATATTTATAAAGGTGTTTTTTCAACTCAAGAAGAAGCTGATAGAGCAAATCTTATTAATAATAAAGGTATAAAATTTAATGCTGGTGATGCTATTTATGAAGATATTTCTGGACCTACTGGCGTTCCTGATGGTATTATTAATGAATATGATAAAACTTTTATTGGATCATCATTACCAAAATTTTATGGAGGAATAATTAATGAATTTAGATATAAAAGATTTTCGATGAGTATATTATTATATTTTGTAGAAGGAAACAAAGTTTTTAATTATGTTCGTTATATGAATGAAAGAATGACAGGTTTAGAAAATCAAAGTACAAGAGTAGCAAATAGATGGCAATATGAAGGGCAAATTACCGAAGTACCTCGTGCTTTATGGAAAGATCCTATTGGTAATTCTGCTTTTTCAACGCGATGGATTGAAGATGGGTCATTTTTTAGGGTAAAAAATATTACTTTAAGCTATAAATTACGAGAAGGAACATTGAATTTAAAAGGTGCAGAATTATATTTTGCTGTGAATAATATTTACACATATTCCAAATATCTTGGATATGATCCTGAATTTTGTTATTCTTTCAATCAATTATATAATGGTATTGACTATGGCATGATGCCACAAACAAAAGAATTTTTGTTTGGTTTCAAAATTAATTTATAAAAATTTAAATAATATGAAAGTAGATAAATTGATAATAGTAACAATGTTTATATTTTCAATTTTAATTTCTTGTGAAAAATTTTTTGATCCAGATCAAGAAATTGGTATCGAAGAAAAAGAAATATTTAAAGAATGGTATGAATACCGTTCAGCAGGTATGGGGCTTTATGGATTACAACAGAAATTAGTTGAACAATTAATGGTACTTGGAGAATTAAGAGGTGATTTAATAACAGTAACTAATAACGCTGATGCTGACTTAATTGAGGTTAATGAATTTCGAATATCGAAAAAAAATAAATATGCTTCGCCAAAAAACTTTTTTAAACTTATTTCGGCATGTAACAATCTAATAAAAATATTAGAAGAAAAAAGACCAGAAGTAACTGATCCAAAAAGTCCTGTTACAAATTATGATCGTCTTTATGGTGAAGCTCTTTGTATGAGGGCATGGGCATATTTTAATGCTGTCAGAATTTATGGTAAAGTGCCATTTATTCCTGAATCACTGGTAACTATTGATGAAATAGAAAATTTTGTAAATTCTTCAGGTACGTATGTAGATAGTATTTATATAAAATATTCTCTTGATGGTTATTATAACGATACAATTAAAAATTTTCCTGTAACTCTAGAAAAAAAATATTATGATATAAATCTTATAGTCGATCATTTTACAAATGAATTAGAAAAGAAAGTTAAAGCTGTTGGAGTAAATTATGCATTAAACAATAATGATGTTACATGGGAAGTAACTACATGGAATACTTATGCTTACTATGCTCTATTGGGTCAAATGTATTTAACTATTGGTGATTTAGCTAAAGCGGCAATGTATTTTAAAAAAATAATTGATGATAATTCTGAAGATAGATACGAATTGGATAATACTTTTGCTTATAGTAATTGGCAAAATATTTTTAGAAATGTAAACAATAAAGAACATATTTATGTGATATGGTTTGATAAAGGAAATTATCAAAATAATGATTTACAAAAGTTTTTCTATCCTGAGATAGGACCAAATAAATATATGTTGAAACCAACAAGGCAAGCTGTGATGAAATGGGAAACAGTATGGCGTGGACAGGTAATGAATGAAAATTTAAACAATCCTGCTTTATCACGTATGATTTATCCTGGTGATCCTGGTGATTATTATAGAGGTTATGGAATATCATATGTTTATTTAAAAGGAAAAGAACCTTTTGAAAATATATACTATATGCTTGATTTAAAGAAACAGGGTGATATATTCAGTGCTGAAAATATGATAGCAGGGTATGATACTGTGGCATGGAAATATTCTATAAAGAATAATGGAGATCCTTTTATACATGATCCATTTTATATTATATATAGAGCTGCTTCAATTCATTTATATCTTGCTGAAATTTTTACTTACTGGATACATAAACGACCTGATGGTAACATAGGAACAAATACTATGAATGCTGTATATTTATTAAATAATGGAAAGTATTATACTATTGCCGCTAATAGAAGTCAATTAGGAGTTAGAGGTAGAGTAGGACTAGGTAGCGATAATGATGCAATAAGGTTTTCTAATATTATATATTACCATGATCCTTTCACAAATGAAATAATTGGATATAAAGATATAGGACAAAATATGCTTGAAAAACAGAGGTATTTCGAAGAACAGATACTCGAAGAAAGAGCAAGAGAATTGGCTTTTGAAGGAGAGAGATTTTACGATTTGATGAGAGTTGCAAAACGAAGAAACGATCCATCATTTTTGGCAAAAATTGTTTCAGAAAAATTTTTAGGTGCAAAACGTCAAGAAATATATAATTTATTGCTTGATGAAAAAAATTGGTATGTGCATTATTTCGATGAATAAAAATTATTATATGGCTTTATAATTACTTATGTTTTTAAAACCTCGTAAGAATTCTTCAACATTTAAAACTTTTTTCCCAGGTAATTGTAAAGCCTTTATTTCGATATAACCATCATTTGCTGATATCCTTATAATCTTTTTACCATCAGATTCAATAGTTCCGAATGGAGTATTGTGATTAATAAAAATTTTCTCTGCTTTATAAATTTTTACCATAATCTGATCATTTTTTGATACCCAGTAACACCATGCTGTTGGTTCTGGATTTAATCCTCTAATAAAATTATAAATGTAGTTGATATTCCATGACCAATCGATTTTGCAATCGTTTTTATAAATTTTAGGTGCTTTTTTAAGTATATTATTATCAATAAGTGTTTCTTGCTTTATTGGAATAATTTCATTATTTATAATGCCATCGAGTGTTTTTATTACAAGTCGGGCACCTATAATTTTTAGTTTTTCTTCTAATTCTCCTGCTGTTTCATTTTCACCAATAGTGACTTTTTCTTGTAATAAAATATTACCTGAATCAATTCCATTATTTATAAAAAATGTTGTAACACCTGTCTCTTTTTCACCGTTTATTATTGCCCAATTTATAGGAGCAGCACCTCTATATTGTGGTAATAATGATGCATGTAAATTAAAAGTACCTAAAGGTGGCAAAGACCATACTTCTTCTGGTAATATTCTAAAAGCAACAACAACTTGAATATCTGGTTTAAAATTGTTTTTTAATGTATTGATAAATTCTGGATCTTTAAGGCTTTCTGGTTGCAATACAGGTATATTATATTTCTGTGCAAAAACTTTAACTGGCGAAGGTTGAATTTTTTGACCTCTACCAGCAGGTTTATCAGGTACTGTTACAACTCCAACAACATTCTTTTTGTTTTCGATCAATTCTTTCAGCGTTGCAACAGCAAAATCAGGAGAACCCATGAATACAATTCTTGGAAAATCATTTTTAATCATTTTTATTAATTTTGAAATCCTCATCATTTAATAACTCAAGTAAATGTCCCATTTTATTTTTTTTGGTTTTTAAGTAAAAGTAATTGTATTCGTTTGGTGGTATTTCAATAGGGACTATTTCAACGATTTCTATGCCATATCCTTCAAGTCCAGCTCTTTTGACAGGATTGTTTGTAATAAGACGTATTTTACCTAATCCCAATTCTCTTAATATGCTTGCTCCAACACCATAATCTCTTTCGTCTTCTTTGAAACCAAGTTCAATATTTGCCTCAACAGTATCTTTACCTTCTTCTTGAAGTTTATATGCTCTTATCTTATTTAAAAGTCCTATTCCTCTACCTTCTTGATTTAAATAAACAATAACACCTTTACCTTCTTTTTCAATCATTTTCATAGCTTCATGTAGTTGAGGACCGCAATCACATCGGTACGAACCAAAGATATCGCCTGTAATACACGATGAATGAACTCGAACAAGTACTGCATCTTCTTTAGTCCATGTCCCTTTAATTAAAGCTAAGTGTTCAAGATGATTCGATTTTTGCAAAAATGGAACTAATTCGAAATTACCATATTTTGTTGGGAGTTTTACTTTTTCACCTTTTTCAACAAGCGATTCGTAACGTAAACGATACTCTATTAAATCCTTAATGCTTATAATTTTTATGCCAAATTTTTTAGATATTTCTATCAAATCAGGCAATCGAGCCATTGACCCATCTTCATTCATAATTTCAACTAAAACTCCACCAGGACGTAATCCTGCTAATATTGATAAATCAACAGCTGCTTCGGTATGCCCTGCACGGCGAAGTACTCCTTTATTTTTGGCTATTAATGGAAAAACATGTCCTGGTCGTGCAAGATCCTCTGGTCTTGTAGCAGGATCTACTAATGCTTTTATAGTTTTTGCTCGGTCACTGGCTGATATACCTGTTGTACATCCTTTACCGATTAAATCAACTGAAACAGTAAAAGGAGTGCCATAGTGAGAAGTATTTTTACTAACCATTAATTCAAGCTCAAGTTCTTTGCATCTTTCTTCAGTTAATGCACAGCATATTAATCCTCTACCATATTTTGCCATGAAATTAATAATTTCGGGAGTGACTTTCTCAGCTGCACAAATAAAATCACCTTCATTCTCACGATCTTCATCATCAACAACTATCACAAGTTTTCCATCTCTTATATCTTCAATGGCTTCGTCAATTGTATTAAATTTTATTGATTCTTTATTATTCGAATTTTTCATCATAATTTGTTTTATTTTAAAAAGCAAATATATATCATATATTAAGATGTTGTAATAATTTTATAATTCCTTTCTATTGACTTTTTCCCATAACACAGTTTGTTTTTTCTTAATAAATTTATAAAATCCAATGTACATGGCATAATTCATCATTAATATATAAAAAGGAACAAAGAGCAATTTAAATTTTATCTTTTTGTTTTTAAATAAAAATCCAATAATACATAGTATGTAAAAAACAATTTGTAAAAATAACAGATAGTAAAATATTGGTTTATAAAAAAAAACAACAATAAATATATTGCATATTAAAATAATTGGAAATGATAAAGGAACTAAAGTCCACCGTAAGACTTTATGTGATATATATTCGATTGAAATAAATCCATATTTAAAAAAGTTTAACAATTCGGGCATTCTAAATAAAGTTTGAAAACTTCCTGCCGCTATTCTTGATTTTCTCTTAAATTCATCAACTATTGTTTCTGAACCTTTTTCATAGCTATAAGCGTCAGGTGTATATTTAATTTTGTACCCTTTTTTAATTACATTTAGTGACAAAACAAAATCATCTAAAATAGTATCATCGGGTATATTTGTATATAAATCTTTTTTTATTGAAAATAATTCACCGGCAGCAGCTATTGTTGATCCTAGTTCCGATTCAAATTTTTTTATTAATGATTCATATTTCCAATAAATACCTTCACCAGCAGCTGATGCTGTTTCAATTTCTTCAACAAGTATTCTTTTTTCACCTGCAACACATCCTGTCGTAGAATCATTGTTATATTGTTCTACAATTTTTATTATTGCTGTTTTATTTAATTCTGTATTTGCATCAGTAAATACAATTATTGGACTATCTATATAATTAATGGAACGATTCATTGCATTTACTTTCCCTTTTCTTTCTGGTTCATAGAGTACGCGTTGTTTGTACTTATTTATCAATAAGTTATTTGTATTATCGTTAGAACCATCAGTTACCCACAAAATTTTTAGCTTATCTGTTGGATATATTAACTCTAGACAATTTTTAACTTTTTTATCAATAAATTTTTCTTCATTATAAGCCAAAATGACAATTGTTACTTCAGGAATATATGGTGAATATTTAATTTTATTCTTATTTTTTGTGAACAATTTTTTAAATTTATTTAATATAAATAAAATTATTGGATATATGATATACGTGTAAAAAATAATTATTATAAAAATCCAAAACAAAATTTCTATTATTTTTAAATAATTTTGATGCATGTGTTATAAAAATCATTTAATTTATTCATTAGTATTTTGTTATTATAATGAATCTTAATAAATTCATAAGCATTTTTTGATATTGTATTTGCTAAATTTACATCATTTAAGATTTTATTAATATAAAAAATAAAATCTTCTTTTTTTTCTGCTATTATGATATTGGTCATATGTTGCGCTGGTATACCTTCGATGCCTATTGGTGTTGTTATTATAATTTTACCATAAGCCATTGCTTCTATGATTTTAACTCTAATGCCACTACCTGCAAATAGAGGAACAATCATTATTTTATGTTCTTTGATGAATTTTCCAGAATCTTCTACTTCTCCAATAAAATTAGCTTCTAGTTTATTAATTATTCTTTTTGTCTTTTTTGAAGGATTTCTTCCTGCAATGTAAAATTTTATATCTGGAAATTGTCTTTTTATATCTTGCCAAACATTAGTAATAAACCATATTAGACCTTCGATATTTGGTTTCCAATCTAATGCTCCTATAAAAAATAAATCATTATTGTTGCATGGTGAAAAATTTTCGACAATATCAATTCCAAAAGGATAAACATGCAAGGGTTTATTATTACCATTTATTTTAAAAAAATTTGCATCAATTTCTGTTATTGGGATAATTATATCATATTTGTTAATTATTTTTTTTTCATATTTTTTCAATTGGAGAGAGATTATTTTATATAATATTTTAAAGAGTATAAATTTTTGATTTTTTGAAATTCTCTCCCAAATTCGATGTTCAATATTATGGGGTCGATAAATAATTTTAGCATTTGAATTTTTTTTTATAGTATTTATATATGTAGTTGTTTGAAGTCCTTCAAATTGAATAAAATCATATTTTTCATTAATTATTATATTTTTGATTATTTCTTCAATTTTTTTTGAATAAAATCTTTTTAAAATTAAAGGAATTTTTTTTACTAAATTATTTAATAGTGCTTTATTACTGTTTATATTTTGAATATATACTTTTGATTTATAATATTTTTCTATTTCTTCTATATTAGCATGATGCTTATTTGTCGAAATTATAAATAAATCAACTTTATAATTTTTTTCTAAATAGCCTTTAATAATATTATTTATAGCAAAGGCTCCACCATCTTTTATTGGGATAGGAGTTTTATATGTTATTAATAATACTCTGTAACTCATTTTTAAATTATTCTACTTCGGCTGCAAATATGTCGCTATGTAATGCAGATATAATATTAATTGAATTTTGTTTAATTTTGTTTAATTTTTTTATTATTTTTTTTGCTGTAAGTCTTGTAGAAACTAAATAAATAAACCCCAAAGGAAACAATATTAATAGAAGTATTTTTAGTTTTTTATTTGTTCTAAAAATTGGTTTTGAAAGGTTTATATATTCAAATTCATTTAATATTATACTCACATAAGATATTCTTGACCATTTACTATTTATGATATTTACAAATGATTTGTTATATTTATTCTCAAAATGTTTTGTTGCGATTTTTAAGTCTTTCAAGAATAAATGAAGCATATTGTTTTTTATGTAGGTATGTTCAATTTCTCTAATACATTTGTCGGTTTCTTTAATTAATTCTTCAAGTGATAATATTACTTCTTCTTTTGAAATATCAACATAATCAAATTTACCTGCTACATCAATATGTTTTTCAATCATTGAAATCTTTTTAATACCAAGTAATTTTCCGATAAAATTTATGTATACATCAATATTAAATAATGATGAATCAGATGTTGCTTTTATTGTCACGAATATACCAGCACCGGTTACTACAAATGTCGAAAACCACATACCATAAAATGAAGGCACTACACTTTCTCTAACCATTTTTTCAAACAATAATGATATAACATAATAAAGAATAAAAAATATCAATGATATAACAGCCGGCATACCTAATCCACCTTTTCTAATTATTGCTCCTAGTGGGGCTCCAATAAATAAAAATACAATACAGGCTAATGAAAGTGTAAACTTTCTATGCCATTCTATTTCGTGTCTTCTTAGATATCGGCGTAAATAACCTATATTTTCAATATTATTTTCTATATTATATGATGTTGAGCGTGCTTGACTAATAGCTTGTTCATAAATATTTATTCTTTCATAATCAGGAAGTGAATTAAAAATACTGTCAATTTTTATTTTACAATTATTGTTATCATAATTTTTCAAGTTTCTTCTATATTTATAAATATAATCATTGTTTATTTGTTTGAATAAGTAATTTTCTTGAGTGATAAGATCTTTTTTTAATGAATCGATACTATAATTTAATTGTCTTAAACTCATCATTTGGAAATTTTTTTTGAAAAATGATTCGTCAGTTCTTTCAAAATCAAAACCTTCAAGTTTAATAATTATATTTTGTTCTTTAAATTTATCAATTCGATGTGGAAAAGATTTTTTTAATTTTCTTTTATCTTCTGGCATTTCATTATAGCTAATACCATTCCATAATGTTAATAATAGGTTTTTATTGTCAGAAGTCATTTTAATTATTCCTGAATCAGCTTTAATTACGCTGATATTCCCTCTACCTTGAGTATGATCATAAATTAAAATATCATATAAAATATTATTATATATATTTCTCTTATTTATTCTAATAACAAAATTATCAATTCCATTATAAAATTCTCCCTCTTTTATTTGTATTTCCGGTCTTTGTTTTCGAATATCGTTAATTAAAACTCGCATTTTAAAATTTGCAATAGGTAAAACATTGTTTGCAAATAAAAATGAAAAAATAGCTATTAGGATACTTATAATAAAAAGTGGATTAATAATTTTTTTTAAAGATATTCCAGATGACTTTAAGGCTGTTATTTCATTATTTTCTCCTAAATTACCCATAGTCATCAATGAAGACATTAATACCGAAAGTGGTAATGCAAGAGGAACTAAACTTGCAGAAGCATAAAAAAGAAGTTCTAAAATAATTGAAAGCTTTAGTCCTTTACCTGCAAGTTCGTCAATATAACGCCATAAAAATTGCATCAATAAAATGAACATTACAATTACAAAGGTAATAATAAAAGGGCCAATAAAAGATTTAAAAATATACCAATGTAATTTTTTAATTTTCAATTTTATAAGATTTTTTAAAAAATTTTTATATACCTAATGTATGTTTAAGTTTTTCTACTTGAGTATTCCAAAGTTCGATACTATCATTTACTTCGCTTTCTTCAACAAAATCTGTTATTATTAAAGCTACATCATTAGTTAATTCATCAACTGTAATTCTGAATTCAAAATATGCATTAGTATCAGTTTCATTAAGCCATCTAAATTTTATGTATTTATTTTCTTTTTTTTGTAATATTTCTGCTGGGTATTCGGTATTATCCCAAATGAATATATAATTTTTGCCTGAAATGTTAACATCATCTGCAAACCACTCAGAAAGACCACCAGGTGTACTTAAACGTGGATACAATATTCTTGGTGAAACATTTAATGGATATTCAAGGACTATTTTTTTCTTCATATTTTGTTTTTTTTACTTTTTGTAATATACAAAAAAAATTAAAATTTTAATATGTATTATTTTACTTTTATTTTTAAATTAATTGAAAGTTGATTTGCTAAATTTATTAAATAATTTTCGAAATATTCTTCGTTCTTAAAATTTTCATCAGATAGTTCCCAACAACCTACTGCAAAATAATTTATAGGAACATTATTTTTAATTTTTAATACTGCATAATATGTTTTACTAACATTTCCTTCATCAGGAGATTTTCCTGTTGATAAAAAATATTTTCGAGGCAAGATGAGTGCCATACCAAGATACCATTGTTTTTCATATGTTTGTTTATCGTGAGTATATAACACAATAAATTCTTTATTAGGTTCAATTTGTTTTATTGGTTTTTCTGTGTTTAATTTTGGTAATCCAACAAATAATTTTTCATCACCTTTTAAGTTGCTAATTGTTACTGTGTTTTTGTAAGCATACATTCCTGGCCAAATTTCTGTGATTTCTTTTACATTATATGTTCTATCTTTGGCAACCTGCCAATTAATATGTGTAAATTTCATTATTGTATGAACTGGGCCTTTTGATAATATTTTAAATATACTTTTTTCAATATTGTTTCTTTTAGTACCTGCAACAATACCAACACGAGCAAGTGTATCATTTATAATCAATCCATATCCTCCCAATCCTACTGAATTACCAACTGCTAATATATCACGGCCCCATTCGGCCATAACGTGATAATTGTCAACTACTTCTTTATTTTTGTTAATTCCTACTGTATCGGGAGTGATGTATGATACTTTTTTACCAAATAGATCTTTAGCATTTCGTCCATCAAAATAATGTCTGAATCCTACTTTATCATTTTCCCACATTGGTCCATCTGTTTGATAAGGTTGATAACCTAAAGCAGCATGAACTTTATCAGCATACAATGTATCTTCGAGCCTCATTGTTACAGGCAAATTCTTGCCATCTCTTTTTCCAAATCTAACATTAGTTCTTAATATGTAATTGGGTTTTTCATAAACCCATTTGTATTTCAATATTTTTTTTGATTTTGGTTTAAGATCTATAACAAAAAATAAATTATCCCATTTACCGTCTTCATCAATATCATCAAGTTGTGATGGGATTAAATTATTTTCTTCATCTGTTATTATTGGATAGTAAGGCTCTTTTGTAGGTATATTTTTTAATTTGCTTCTTTCTATGATTATTGGTTTATCTTTTAAGTCAATATTTGAAAGGTTTTTAATAAATATGTTTTGTGAATAAAAATTCTGACTTATATAAATAAAAAAAAGAAAAATTAATAAGCTTCTCATTGTTGTAATTTTTTATCGGTACAATTTTAATAAAAATAAAAATAAAAAATGAAGTTTTTAAAATAATTTTATATAGTTAAAAGTAAAATTTAATTTTATTTATTTATCTATTTCATTTATGCTAATTGAATAGATTTCTTCAATTAAGTCTTTGTATTTGTTAATAATAAATTTTCTTTTCAATTTTAGAGTAGGTGATAATTCTCCTGTTGAAGGACTCCATTCGTCACATATTAGTCTAAATTTTTTTATTTGTTCAGTCTTACCAAGAGTTTTATTTACATGGTCAATTTCTTTTTGAAACTGTCTTATTACTTCTGTTTTAGTTATTAATTCAAAATTATCGCGATAATTTATATGATTATGAGTACACCAATTATGAAGATATTCAAAGTTTGGACATATTATTGCACTTGCAAATTTCTGATTTTCACCTATAACTATTGCTTGTTCAATAAATATTGATTCTTTAAGTTTATTTTCTATAGCTTGTGGTGCAATATATTTCCCATTAGAAAGTTTGAATATTTCTTTTTTTCTATCTGTAATTTTTAAATATTTGCCTTCGATGAATGTTCCAATGTCTCCTGTGTGTAACCATCCATCATGATCTATTGTTTGAGATGTTAATTCAGGATCTTTGTAATATCCTACCATAACATTCTCTCCTTTAACAAGGATTTCGCCATCTTCAGCTATTTTAATTTCGACACCTGGAATGGCAGGTCCAACAGTACCAATCCTCACTTCTCCTGTAGAGGGCATTCTGTTCACTGAAATAACAGGAGATGCCTCCGTCATACCATAACCTTCTATCACAGGAATACCAGCAGCATTGAATATTGTTGCCAAACGTGGTTGTAAAGCTGCACCTCCTGAAACTATAATTTCTATATTTCCACCAACAGCTTCTCTCCATTTATAAAAAATTAGTTTATCAAAAATTTTTCTGATTATTTCAAAAAATAAAGAATTTTTGCCTGGAAATTTGTATTTTTTGGCTATATTAATTGACCAGAAGAAAAGAATCTTTTTTATTCCTTTTAATTCTTTTCCTTTTTCAACAATTTTATCAAACATTTTTTCCAGAACTCGTGGAACAGTAATAAATAGATGAGGTTTAACCTCTTTAAGATTTTCTGCTATTGTACCAATATTTTCGGCATAATAAATACTCATGCCAATTGATTGCATATAATAGTTTATTGTTCTTTCGAATATATGACTTAAAGGCAAAAAACTTAGAGTACGATGTGTATGATTAAAATTAAAAATTTTACTAATAGAATCCACATTACTCAATATATTTTTATGTGAAAGCATAACTCCTTTGGGGTTTCCTGTAGTACCTGAAGTATAAATTATTGTTGCAATATCTTCGGGTTTAATAGTTTTTTTTCTTTCTTCGAGTTCTTGAAGAAGTTCATTATTTATGTTGTTGTCAAGTAGTTCTTTATAATTTTTTACACCTTCTATTTCATTAAATGTATAAATGTCTTTAATAAAATTAAACTTGTCAGATACTATTTTTACTTTTTCGTATAAAATTTTGTCTGATATAAAAATTAATGATGGTTCACAATGATTTAAAATATATTCAAGATCTTCATTGCTTAATGTAGGATAAATAGGCACATGAATAGCACCTATTTGAAGTATTGCCATGTCTAGAAAATTCCATTCTGGTCTGTTGTTTGATAAAGTTACTATACAATCACCTTTTTTTACTCCTTTTTTTATTAACCCTAAACTTAATTTTGTTGTATTATTGATGTAATCGGAGGCAGAATATTTAAGCCATTTTTTATTTTCTTTAGCTGCAAAAGCATCTTCTTTAAATAGATAATATTCTTTATAATTATTAAGTATATCAAAAATTCTTTGAATTTTCATATAATTTTGATTAACTTACTTCTATTTCAACAAGAACATCATCTTTAGCTACTGTATCGTTTTGTTTTACATAAATTTTTTTAATTTTTCCTGATACATGTGAATTTATTTCGTTTTGCATTTTCATTGCTTCAAGAATCAATAATGGTTCACCTTCTTTAATTTCAGAATTTTCTTCAACCATTAAATCCAATATTTTTCCTGGCATAGGGGCTGTTACAGCTTCAATTTTTTGTTGTTGCTGTAATTTACTTAAGTATTTTTTTCTTTCATACGAAATTGGAGATTCTACCGAAAATTGATAACTAACACCGTTTACAATTATTTCATATTTATTTTGATTTTTTTCAAATATTTCTACAGCAAATTTTTTATTATTATAAATTACAAAGGTAACACCATCTTCTTCTATGATTTTTATTTCTTGTTTCTTTTTATTGATGATAACTTCTTCACCAAAAGGATTTTTGATTTTGTATTTTACATCTTTTGGTGATAATGCTATAAATTCATCTTTTGTTTTTTTTAGTTGTATTTTCATAATAAAAATAATTTTTTAAAGAGATTTTATTCTTTTATTTAATACCCAAGGACTAATTTCTCTACTTTTTTGGAAATTTATTATCATTGATTTATCATTTTCAAGTTCTGCAGCATAATCAAATACAGCAACATATGCAGCCACTAATTCATCTTCTGGTTCGTTATAATATAATTTGTCCATTTCTTTGGTAATAAAAGATGTATGAAGTTCACCATTTACAAATTTTTTATTGTGAAGAACAGCTAAATGAAATGGGATTGTAGTTTTTATACCTGATATTACTGTTCTTTTCAATGCATTAATAGCATTTTGTATTGCATTTTCTCTATTTTCACCATATGTTATAAGTTTTGCAATCATAGAATCGAAATAAGGAGTAACAATAGAGCCATTAGTAATACCTGAATCAATTCTAATATTTTTTGATTTTGGAAATATTACCTTTGCAATTTTACCAAGCGAAGGTGAAAATCCTCCCTGTACATCTTCTGCATTGATTCTAAATTCAATAGCCCAACCATTAAGTTTTACATCGTTTTGGTTGAAAGGAAGTTTTTCCCCTAATGCTGTTAGAATTTGTAATTCTATTAAATCATAACCAGTTATCATTTCAGTTACAGGATGCTCAACCTGTATTCTTGTGTTCATTTCCATGAAGTAAAAATTCTTGTCGGCATCGAGCAAAAATTCAACAGTACCAGCGGTATAATAATTAACTGCAGCAGCAATTTTCACAGCAGCTTCACCCATTTTTTGTCTTAATTCCTCAGTTAATGCAGATGATGGGGCTTCTTCAATTAATTTTTGATGTTTTCTTTGTATTGAACATTCACGTTCGCCAAGATGTACGTAATTGCCATGTTTATCACCAAAAACTTGAAATTCTATATGTCGGGGCTCTCTAACATATTTCTCAAGGAAAAGTGATGGATCTTTGAAAGCTTTTTCGGCCTCACTTGATGCCATTTTAAACATTTTTTCCATCTGTGAAGGATTTTCAACGATTCTCATTCCACGTCCCCCACCACCAGCAGCTGCTTTTAAAATTACGGGATAGCCAATTTTTTCAGCAATTTGCAAAGCCTCTCTATAATCTCTAACATTTCCTAAGCTACCCTGCAGCAATGGTATATTGTGCTTAGTTGCAATTTGTTTTGCAATGGTTTTATTCCCCATTTTATAAATAGCATCGGCCGAAGGTCCTATGAATAAAATTTTTTCTTGTTCGCAACGTTGTGCAAAATATGCATTTTCAGACAGAAAGCCATAACCCGGATGAATAGCATCGATTTTGTAGTCTTTTGCTGCACTAATAATTTTTTCTATATCAAGAAATTCAGGAATTTCTTCTTGTGATTCTGAAAAATCTATAATTTCATCAACATGTTCAAGATAATAAGCATTTGGTTCTTTTGATGTTTTAATACCAAAAACTTTTAGTCCTAACTTTTTAGCAGTATTTGCTATTCTTATTGCAATTTCACCTCTATTTGCTATAAGTAAATTTTTTATTTTCATGTTTATATTTTTTATAATGGTATATTTCCATGTTTTCTTGATGGTATATTAATATGTTTATTTTCTAAGGCTTCAAAAGCATTAATAAGTTTTATTCGAGTTACAGCAGGATCAATTACTTCGTCGATGTAACCACGTTCTTCAGCAACATAAGGATTGGCTATTTCTTCTCTGTATTTTTGAGCAAGTTCTTTTTTCAATTTTGCAGGATCTTCTGATTCAAGAAGTTCCTTTCTATATAAAATTGATACAGCCCCTTCAGGACCCATTACAGCAATTTCGGCTGTTGGCCAAGCATAATTAAAATCTCCACCAAGATTTTTACTATTCATTACACAGTATGCACCACCATATGATTTTCGTAGTATAACAGTGACTTTTGGCACTGTAGCTTCAGCGTAAGCATAAAGAAGTTTTGCACCATGTCTGATTATACCATTATGCTCTTGATCTATTCCTGGTAGAAAACCTGGTACATCCTCGAGTGTTAAAATTGGAATATTGAAACAATCACAAAAACGAATAAATCGAGCAGCTTTGATTGATGAATTGATATCTAATGTACCTGCTAAAATTTTTGGCTGATTGGCAATAATTCCTATTGTTTTTCCTCTTAGTCTACCAAAACCAATTACAATATTTTGAGCATATCCTTCAGCTACTTCGAAAAAAGAATTTTTATCGACAAGTAGATTTATAACATCTTTAATGTCATATGGTTTGTTTGGATCATCTGGTACAATTTCTCTTAATTCTTCTATCGGATGTTCTTTTGTTTCATTATATTCTATTACGGGAGGATTTTCAAGATTGTTTGATGGTATGTAAGTTAACAATTTTTTAACTCCTCTTAAAGTATTCTCTTCATCGTCGTATACAAAATGAGCAACACCACTTTTTTTGAAATGAATAGATGCACCTCCTAAATCTTCAAAAGAAACATCTTCATTTAGAACTTCTTTAACAACATTTGGTCCTGTAACGAACATATAACTTGTTTTGTTTGTCATAAAAATAAAATCGGTAATTGCAGGTGAATATACAGCTCCTCCTGCAGAAGGTCCCATAATTACTGATATTTGTGGTATTACACCAGAAGCCATAACGTTACGAAGAAAAATACCAGCGTATCCTGCTAAACTAGATACACCTTCTTGTATCCTTGCACCCCCCGAATCAATTAATCCAATTAGGGGAGCACCCATTTTCAATGCCATGTCTTGTATTTTCTGTATTTTTTTTGCATGTACACTCCCTAATGAACCACCCATTACTGTAAAATCTTGAGCATATGCAAATACAAGACGCCCATTTATTTTACCATGCCCGATTATTACACCATCACCAAAAGCTTGTGTTATTTTTCCAAAACTACTTAAACTTGAGGAAGGTGTAGAAAAAGCATCAATCTCGTTAAATGTACCTGGATCAAAAAGTAGTTCAATTCTTTCCCAAGCTGTTAATTTTCCTTTTGAATGCTGCTTTTCAGCAATTTCGGGACTATGTTGTTGTTCATAAGCTTTCTGTCGCTCTAAAAATCTTTTAAAATTTTTTCCTTTTACATCCATGAATATATATTTTATGATTGTTTTTCAAAAATGTTGAAATGATATATGAAAAAAATTGCAAATTATGACAATAATTATATGCAAATTTTAATAATTGCATAAAAATATTTTACGTTATTGCGATGCAAATTTAATAATTATTTGTTCATATCAAATTTTGTTAATAAATTTATGCTATACGATTTATAATTAATCAAAATTTATTATCGCTTTCATAACTCCATCTTTATAATTCATTACTGTTTCAAATGCAGTTTTTGACTCTTTGTAATCAAATTGATGAGTAATGAAAGATTTTGCATCAATAACTTTTTTGTCAATAAGATCAACTGCTTTTTCAAAACATTGATTTTGTCTACGTACATTAATAATCGTAATTTCTTTCCTACGAATAAGGTCAGCATTAAAAGTCCAATAATCAAATTCGGGAATTCCAATTATTAACAATTTACCACCTGGTTTTAATATTTGCAAACTATTATTAATTGCTTCTTGTTTTCCGCAACATTCAAAAACTATATCAAATCCTTTTGGCAAAATTTGCAAAAAATTTTTTTCAATATCTTCACGATCTGGATTACCAACATAATTACTTCCATTTATTATGGATTTTTCCAATCTATAATCAAGTATGTCTGTCACAAATATTTTTCTGTATCCTTGTATTCTTAAAGCAAAATGAACACTCATTCCAATAGGACCATACCCCAAAATTGCTATATCTTTATATAATGTTTCTCCTGCTAATTTTGCAGCATAAATCCCTATTGCAAAAGGTTCAGAAATTAAAGCTTCTGCATGTGTTATATCTGAGTAAAAAGGTATACAGCTTGTTTCTGGCATAACTATATATTCGCTCAAACAACCACCTGCTTGTCCAGGACATCCCAAAAATTTTAAATTTCTACATGTATTATATCTTCCTGAATTGCATTGATCGCATTTAAAACATGGCATTGCAGGCTCTATTGCAATGTTATCACCAACTTTTACACGTGTTACCTTTTTACCTTTTTTTACTACTATACCAGCACCTTCATGACCAACAACAAATGGATATTCAACAATCTGACTGCCTATTCTTCCAGTTTTATAATAATGAACATCAGAACCACAAACTCCAACAGATTTTATTTTTATAAGTACATCTGTGTCACTATTTAATTCTGGTATTGGTTGTGTTAAAATATCCAAATCACATATACCTGTTAGTGCTATTACTTTCATTTTACCTGTCATGGTTTGTTTTTATTATGGTTTTTAAATAATTTACTATTTCTATCATTTCATTTTTGTTTAATTTAGGGCGTTTACAACTATCTATTATATCTTCATAATTGTTTTGAATTTTAACATACCATTTACCAGGATCTTCGAGATCTCCTTTTATTCTTGGAATTATATGTACATGTAAATGTGCTATAGTTTGCCCAGCTTCTTCTTTTTCTTGTAACGAAATGTTGAAAGCATCTGTTTTTAAAGCAATTTTAAGTATTTCAATCGCTTTTCTACCTAATAAAATTAATTCTACAAGTTCTTCATTTGTTAGATCAAAAATACTTATTATATGTCTTTTAGGTATTAATAATGAATGTCCAGGAAAAACTGGTGCAATATTGTAAATGACATAAAAATTTTTGCTTTCTAAATAACTTATGTCTTTAATATCTTCTTTACAAAATGGACATTCTTGCATATTACAAAAATTCAACTATTTCTTTTATAGATTTTCTGATTTTATTTTCGTCGTAAACTTCTCCTTCTATAGGATAACCTAATGGTGTGATTCCATATACTTTTTCGTCATCAGAGAGATTAAGCACATTTTTTAAAATGTTTGGATCAAAATTTGCAATCCAACATGTACCAACTCCTTCATTTGCAGCTGCAAGTATTATGTATGTCATTAAAATTGATAGGTCTGTTTCAAGTGAATTATAATTATCGTATGAACGATGCCATGCTTCGCTAATTTTTCCTTTAACAACGAGTATGTGTGGTGCATTGTGAAACCAAGGTTTGTTGTAGCATTTTTTTATTTCATTTAATTTTTCGGGTGTTGATATAATTAAAATTTTCCAAGGTTGTCTGTTTGCTGCTGATGGAGCTAATCTTGCAGCGTTTAAAATTTTTTGTATTGTTTCTTCACTTATTGTTTTATTAATATCGTAATTTCTGACGCTACATCTTTTTTTAATTAAATCATAAAATTCCATATTTTATCATATTTTTTTTACATACAAAAGTAGTATTATTTTTTTTTTTTTAATAATTGTTTATATGCATAAAATGATTAAAAAATTTAGTTGTTTACTAACTTACATATTAAAATTCGAATATCATTTTTAAATTTGTAGTAATTTTTAAAGTCTTGTATTTTGGAAAAGAGAATAGAAAATATTATAAATCAATTTTCACATCTTCGCATTGGAATTGTTGGTGATGTAATGATTGATAAGTATATATGGGGAAAGGTAACGAGAATATCGCCCGAGGCACCTGTTCCTGTAGTATCGCAAACTAGCAGTGAATGTCGCCTTGGAGGAGCTGCTAATGTTGCTAGAAATATACTATCTTTAAAAGCACAACCAATTCTTTTTTCTATAATTGGTGATGATTACTATGGCGATATTTTTTGTGATTTGCTTTCAAAAGAAGGCATTAAAGATGAAGGGATTATAAAATCTAAAGAAAGAATAACAACAGTTAAAACAAGAATTATTGCTGGTAGTCAACAATTGCTTAGAGTTGATAACGAAATTGAATATCCTTTGTCAAATGAACTTGAACAAAAATTGCTGAATTTAATCAAACCATATCTTCAATCAAAATCAATTAATGCATTGATATTTGAGGATTACGATAAAGGAGTGATTACTACAAAGTTAATTCAGGAACTTGTGAAACTTTGTAATGAAAATAATATTCCAATCCTCGTTGATCCTAAAAAACGAAATTTTCACTTTTATAAAAATGTTACTTTATTCAAACCCAATTTTAAAGAAGTTACTGAGGCATTGAATTTGAATATTGAAAAAACTGATATTATTGGCTTAAAAAAAGTAGCCGAAAAGTTGCATGAAGATTATAACATAAAAATTGTTATGATCACACTATCAGAAAATGGTATTTTTATAAGTAATAATGGTAATTTTTATCATGTTCCTGCTGTTAAAAGAGATATTGCTGATGTTTCAGGTGCTGGTGATACTGTAGTTAGTATAGCAGCTTTATCTCTTGCAATTAATCTTACAATTAAACAAATTGCATATATTTGTAATACAGCTGGTGGAATAGTTTGTGAAAAAGTTGGTGTTGTACCTATCGATGTCGAGAGTTTACTATCTGAATGTTTGTTTATACCTGAAGATTAATTAATTTTGTATTTAAATTCTCGGGGTGTAGCGCAGCTGGCTAGCGTGCTACGTTCGGGACGTAGAGGTCGGAGGTTCGAATCCTCTCACCCCGACAACTTAAAATATATGCATGAGTTATCAATAGCTATTGAAATTATCGAAACTTCTATTAAAATTGCTACCAGCAATCAGGCATCAACTATTAAAGAAATAGAAATTGATGTAGGTGCCATCTCAGGAGTCGATTATGATGCTTTGTGTGTTGCTCTCGATTCAGCAAAATTGAATAGTATGGCCGAAAATGCAAACATTAAAATAAATAAAATATTTGCAAAAGCTTTATGTGAAAATTGTAAAAAACAATTTGAAATTAAAGAGTTCGAATATTTTTGCCCTTTTTGTTTTTCGTTAAATATTGATATAATAACAGGCAAAGAATTAAAAATAAAACATATAATTATTGAATAATTTTTTTAACTTTATGAAAAAATTAATAAATCATGTGCGATAGTTGTGGTTGCTCAAATGAACATTATAGTATTATTAATTTTGATCAAACAAAAAATAATCAGATAATATCGCATATATTATATGAAAATATGCATTTGCATCATGAAGAAAAAAGAATAGAAGTTGAACAGGACGTATTATATAAAAATAATCTTATTGCACAAAAAAATAGAGGTTATTTTGATGCAAAAAATGTTATAACTTTTAATATTGTAGGATCTCCTGGTTCGGGCAAAACATCAATTCTTGAGAGTTTTGTTAATAAATATAAAGATATAAAAAAAATTTACGTTATTGAGGGAGATCAACATTCTAATCTTGATGCTGAAAGATTGAAGAAATATGGTATTAACGTTATTCAAATAAACACAGGTACAGGTTGTCATCTTAATGCTCAGATGATTTACGACGCAATAAAAGAATTAAAACCTGATGATAATTCATTAATTTTTATTGAAAATGTAGGTAATCTTGTCTGTCCTTCGCTTTTTGATTTGGGTGAAAATTATAGAATTCTGGTACTTTCTATTACAGAAGGTGAAGATAAACCTTTGAAATATCCATATATGTTTCAATCTTCTCATTTATGTATAATTAATAAAATTGATTTGTTACCATATCTCGAAATCGACGTTTCTTTATTACGTGATAACATTAATAAAGTAAATCATCACCTTGATATAATAGAAATTTCATGTAAAAAAGATATTAATATAGATTTATTGATTAAATGGATTGAAAATAAGATTGTTAAATGATGATTATAAAAAAATTTTTATGATAATTTGTTTTTTTTTTAAAATATATTACTTTTGCACCACATTTTTAAGTATAAATGTGGTCCATTCGTCTAGGGGTTAGGACGCCAGGTTTTCAACCTGGTAACAGGGGTTCGAATCCCCTATGGACTACTTAAAAAAGGCATCAATTGATGCCTTTTTTATTTTTTAAACTTTCTATCTCTAATATTAGAAATTTTTATAATATTGTTTACAAAAAAATCTTTTCTAATGCTAATTTTCAGTATACAATTAATTCTAATAAATAAATCGTTTAAAAAATTTTTTATTTAAATTTAATATTAAATTAAAATTGTTTATTTTAAATTGCTAACAAATAAGATTACTTAAAGACTATGAAAGTTATTTTTCAAGTTTTGATAATGGTAATATTTTCTTTGAATTCATTACTTGCACAAAAAAATTATACATTAAGTGGTTTTATTACTGATGACAATGGCGAAGTTTTAATAGGAGCTACAATTGTTTCATTGAAAAATAGTGTTGGAACAACTACAAATCAATATGGTTTTTTTTCAATTACATTACCATTTGGTGAAAATACTTTGATAGTATCATCATTGGGGTATATAAGTGATACTATTAAAATTTTTGTTGACGAGAATAAAAAATTGAATTTAAAACTTATTCCAGAAGTAAAAAAAATAGATGAAGTTGTAATTAATGCACATAAAAGTGATGAAAATATTAAAAAAGCTAATATTGGGCTTGTTTCTTTACAATCAAAAACTATTAAAAGTATTCCTGTAGTTTTTGGTGAATCTGATTTGTTAAAATCAATTCAACTTTTACCTGGTGTACAATCAGGTGTAGAAGGAATGGGTGGTTTTTTTGTTAGAGGTGGTAATAGTGATCAGAATCTTATTATTCTTGATGAAGCTGTTGTTTATAATCCAAATCATTTGTTTGGTTTTTTTTCTGTTTTTAATACCGATGTTATAAAAAATGTAGAATTGTACAAAGGTGCCATTCCAGCTGAATTTGGAGGTAGATTATCATCTGTACTTGATGTAAGAACAAAAGAAGGTAATTTAGAAAAAATATCAGGTGAAGGAGGAATTGGTCTAATTTCATCTAAAATCTCGATTGATGGTCCTATCATTAAAAATAAATCATCGTTTCTAATTAGTGGACGTAGAACTTATGCCGACCTCATGATTCCTTTTTCTTCTGATTCAAATGCTCGAAAAGGTAAATTTTATTTTTATGATTTAAATACTAAATTTAATTATATTATTAATGAAAAGAATAGAATTTATATTTCTGGTTATTTTGGACGTGATGTTAATCGTTTTGCTCAGACATTTAAAATTAATTACGGTAATGCATCGTTTACTTTGCGTTGGAATCACCTATTCAGCCCTAAATATTTTTCAAATTTTACTCTTTTATATAGTAATTATAATTACATATTTGGTAGTGCACCTGAAGATGTAACAAGATTTTTATGGAAATCATCGATTACCAATTATATGTTTAAAAATGATCATTCAATATATATTTCAACTAAAAATAATTTAAAATTTGGTTTACAATCTATTTTTTATAAGTTAAAACCTGCAATAATAACATCTGAAATTGAAAGTGTCGTTTCTGAATTCAAATTGCCAGATAATTTTGCATTTGAACATGCACTTTATTTATCTCATAATTACCAGACCAAAAATTTTAAAATTACTTATGGATTTAGAGTGTCTTTATTACAAAATATCGGCAAAGCTGAAGTTTATAAATATAACAATGATTTTATCGTTGTTGATACTTTGTATTATCCTTCAGGTAAGATTTTTAATTATTATTTAAATTTTGAACCTCGACTTAGTTTAAGTTTTCTAATAAATGAAAAAAATTCAATTAAGTTAGGTTATAATAGAATGAGTCAAAATATACATCTAGCTTCTAATTCTACTGCCAATTTCCCACTTGATATCTGGTTCTTAAGTAATTTGAATATCAAACCACAAATAGCAGATCAAATTTCATTAGGATATTTTAGAAATTTTATAAATAATAAAATCGAAACTTCTATTGAGTTTTTTTATAAAAATATTTATAATTTGATCGATTTTAAAGATCATGCACAATTAATGTTAAATCCATATCTTGAAGGTGAAATTAGAACAGGAAAAGGATTTTCATATGGTGCTGAATTTTTTATAAGAAAAAATATTGGTAATCTTATTGGATGGATTAGTTATTCCTATTGTAGGTCTTTTAGAAAAATTAAAGGAATTAATAATGACAAAGTTTTTCCTGCACCTTTTGATAAACCTCATAATGTATCTGTTGTTTTATCATATAATTTTTCTGAAAAAATTGATTTTTCAACTAATTGGGTTTACTCCTCAGCAATACCAGTAACTGTTCCTGTTGGTGGTTATTATTATTACAATACATGGATTCCTTACTTTTCAGAGCGTAATTCTGTTAGAATTCCTGGAACTGATTATCATCGACTTGATTTGTCTGTTAATATAAAATATAAAATTTTTAAATTGAATGCTGGTACAATTGTATCGGTTTACAATGTTTATAATCGCCATAATGCTTTTGCTGTTTATTTTCGCGATAAATCAGTAAGCAAAGTAAATAATAATGGTGATGGGGTTGATGTTGTTAAATTGTATTTATTTCCTATAATACCTTCTGTATATTCATATATTAAATTTTAATTATATGAGTGTAAAACAATTCTTATTATTGGTTATAGTATTTGGTATTTTTGTTTTGTTTCTTTCATGTGAAGAACCAATAAACTATGTATTATCTGAAAACTCAGATTATAAGTATGTAATAGAAGGATCTTTTACTACATTATTTAAAAAACATAAGGTAGAAATTTCACTCTCTGATAATTTTTTGAATAAAGGTCCGAAAAAAATGGTGCAGAATGCTATAGTATATATTAATTCAGAAAATGAAACTATTTATTTGCAGGAAGAGGAGCCTGGAATTTATTATACTCCTTTTATGAGAGCAATAAAAAACAAAAGTTATGAATTAAATGTGTTGATAAATGGATTGCATATTAAAGGTAAAGATACTGTTCGTGAACTACTTCCCGTCGATTCAATCTTTATTATTAAAGGAAAGGAATTTTCATATACTGAACAAAAATATATTGAAGGCTTTTTTGTTTTTTTAAATATGCAAGAAAAACAAGGTAAAGGTGATTGTTATCTTTTTGAATTGTTAATTAACAATAAATTATATAATGATTCATTAAAAGAAAGTGTTTTTTATAACGATGAATTTATTGATGGAAATTATCTGAAAAATATAAAATTATTTTTTATAAAAAATGATGATCTGCCTGATACTTCTATAATTACAGTTAGAGTGAATTTGATTTCGCATAAATATTATAATTATTTAAATGAATTACTTATGGAAACTTATTGGCGTGGAAGTCCTTGGGATGGACCATCTGCAAATGCAAAAAGCAATTTTGGAAATAAAGCACTTGGTTTTTTTTATACCGCTGATACCAGAGAATATCACTTAAAATTATTAAAAAATATTGAATAGTTTTTATATACATATAAGATGAACCTATTCCAATCAAATGTTTTATTAATTTGTTTTTTATTTTTAATATTTTCATATTCTTATGCACAAGAAATTGATTCAATAAAGAAAAATTTTAATCAAAATGAATTGATTATTGAAAATATTCTGGATAAAGATATTGATGAGAAAACTGAAGATTTTGTTGAAGATTTGTTGTATTTGAAAGAAAATCAAATAGATATTAATAAAGCTAAAGAGAATGATTTTAAACAAATTCCTTTTTTAACGCAATTTCATATTTATAGCATTATAGAATATCGTAAAAAATTTGGTGATTTAAAATCTTTTGCGGAATTGCAATATGTTGATGGTTTTAATGAAGACATGATAAAAAAAATTTTACCATATATAAAAATTTCAAATTATTCATCAATACAAAATTATAGTAATCTTCGTTTTGATATGTTTTGTTCTTTATTAATGAATTCTAATTTTAATTCTATTTATAAAGATACTACATGGGAATCTACATCTTTTAAAAATTCTTTTAGGCTTAAGTATAGCCAAAGTAATTTTAATGTTACCTTGAAAGGTGAAAAGGATTGGGGAGAAGCTTTTTTCAACAAAAGTAATAAATATGGCTATGATTTTTATTCGGGCTATTTTGAAATTTTTTTAAATAAATTCACTTTGAAAAGAATAATTTTAGGTGATTATCAGGTTAAAAGTGGACAGGGATTGACTTTGTGGAATGGTTATGATTTTAAAAAAACGATTTATAACATTGAATTGATGAAATATGAAAAGAACTTGGTTGAATATAATGGCATGAATGAATATGATTTTTTTCGAGGTCTTGCTATTGAAACAAAATTTAAAAAGATTGAGTCGATTTATTTTGTTTCATATAATCGTTTAGATGCTTATTCTTTTAATTTTGATTCAACAGAAAATAAATATTTTACATCTATTATTACTTCAGGTTTGCATCGTAATAAAAATGAAATTAAAAATGAAAAAAATGTAAATATTACTGTTTGTGGTACAAAATTAAAATATATGGATCAAATTTTGCATATAGGAATGACTTTATTAAATACTGCTTTTAGTTTACCTTTTAATCCCGATTCAAATATCTATAACTACTTTACTTATCGAGGAAAAAAATTATTTAAGGGAGGATTTGATTTTCTACTTAATACTAAGATTGTTGACTTTTTTGGTGAATTTTCTTATAACAATAAAAAATTAGCTTATTTATCTGGTATTTCAACAAAAAGTGATTATGGCACAATACTTTCACTTTTGATTAGAAATTATCCATCTGGCTTTAATACACTTTTTGCAAATCCTATTTCAGAATATTCAAAATTTGAAAACGAGAAAGGAATAATTTTTTCGTTTAAAATTCCTGTTAATAAATTAATAATCAGAGGCATTGTCGATGTATTTTATTCAAAATGGTTGAGATATTTAATAAATTCTCCATCTTATGGTAAAGATTTGTTCATTCAATGTGATTATCCTTTTTATGAAAGTAATTTGCTGAGTTTAAGTTTTGCTTATTCTGATAAATGCAATTCGTATTATCGAACTGATGATCGTATTCCATATTCATATAATGTAAAAAATTTTACATGTAAGGCAAATAGTGTTATAAATTTAAATAATGTCATAGAGGTTAAAAGTTCGATTTTATACAACCATAGGCTATCAAAAGAATATTTAACTATTAAATCTTTTGTTTTTTCGAATTATTATTCATTTAGTTGGTCAGATCAAAAAAATAAAATAACAACAGGATTCACATATTATTATATTTCTGATTATAATATTAAATTGTATTACTACGAACCTTTCTTGTATATGAATTCTGGTTTTAAAACTTTGTCTGGTAAAGGTATTAGGTACGTATTTATTTATAAGATAAAAAATTTTAAAAATTGGAAGTTTTATTTTAAATATAGTCAATCACCTATCTACAAAAATAGTTTACATTTGTTAGAGTTTATAATCGGTTATAAAAGCTAAATAAAAAAATAAATAAACAATTTATTAGAAATTTATATTTTTGTGTGTTTTAAAAATTAAAAGTTTAAATAAATATGAATATACCGTCGAAATATAATCCTGCTGAGGTAGAAGAAAAGTGGTATAAGTATTGGCTTGAAAATAAGTATTTTGAATCAAAACCCGACAATCGTAAACCATATGTTATAGTAATGCCACCTCCCAATGTTACCGGAGTATTGCATATGGGACATATGCTTAATAATACTATTCAGGATATTCTTATTCGTCGTGCCCGAATGAGGGGATATAACGCATTATGGGTTCCAGGAATAGATCATGCTTCAATAGCTACCGAGGCCAGGGTAGTAGCACATTTGAAGTCGATGGGTATTAATAAATCTGATCTGACAAGAGAAGAGTTTCTGAAATATGCATGGGAATGGAAAGAAAAACATGGTGGAATAATTCTTGAGCAATTAAAAAAATTGGGTACATCGTGTGATTGGAGTCGTACAAAATTTACTATGGACGACGATATGTCAGAGAGTGTTATTAAAGTTTTTGTCAAGCTATTTCGAAAAGGGAAAATATATCGTGGTTTGAGAATGGTTAACTGGGATCCTCAGGCCAGAACTGCTATTTCTGATGAAGAAGTTATATACCAAGAGGTTAAATCAAAACTTTATTATGTTAAATATAAAATTGAAGGTGAAAATAATTATGTAATTATAGCTACTACTCGTCCCGAAACAATTCTTGGAGATACAGCTATTTGTATTAATCCTTCTGACGACAGATACAAACATTTAAAAAATAAAAAAGTTTACGTACCTTTAGTAAATCGTCTAGTTCCTATTATTGAAGATTCATATGTCGATCCTGAATTTGGAACAGGAGTATTGAAAATAACACCTGCCCATGATGCAAATGATTATGAAATAGGATTACGTCATAATCTTGAAATAATTGATATATTTAATGAAGATGGTACTCTTAATCAAAAAGCACAATTGTTTATTGGATGTGATCGTTTTGAAGCTCGAAAATTAATTGTTGAAAAGTTAAATAGTGAAGGACTTCTTGAGAAAGTAGAAGATTATATAAATAAAGTAGGATTTTCAGAAAGAACCAATGTACCTATTGAACCACGATTATCAAAACAATGGTTTCTGAAAATGAAAGAACTTGCTCAGCCAGCCCTAGAAAATGTAATGAACGATAATATAAAACTTATTCCACCAAAGTTTAAAAATATTTATCGACATTGGATGGAAAATGTAAAAGATTGGTGTATTTCACGACAATTGTGGTGGGGACACAGAATACCTGCATATTATATTAAAGATACGGAAGAATTTGTAGTTGCAGAAAATATTAACGAAGCTTTGTTACTTGCAAAAGAAAGAACAGGCGATAATACATTAACTATTAATGATTTGTATCAAGATGATGATGTACTTGATACTTGGTTTTCTTCATGGTTATGGCCAATATCTGTATTTGATGGTATTAGAAATCCTAAAAATCCTGATATTTTATATTATTACCCTACTGATGATCTTGTAACTGCTCCAGAAATATTGTTTTTTTGGGTAGCGAGAATGATAATAGCAGGATATGAATTTATGGGAGAAAAACCTTTTAAAAATGTCTATCTAACAGGTATTGTAAGAGATAATCAACGAAGAAAAATGTCAAAATCTCTTGGTAATTCTCCTGATCCACTCGATTTAATCGAAAAATATAGTGCTGATGGTGTGCGTGTTGGAATGCTTTTATGTTCGCCAGCAGGCAATGATTTGTTGTTTGATGAAAGTTTACCAGAACAAGGTAGAAATTTTGCCAATAAAATATGGAATGCTTTTCGTTTGATTAAGTCGTGGAATGTTAATAATAAAATACAACAACCCGATTATGCAAAGCTTGCAATAAGTTGGTTTGAAAATAGGCTGAATAAAGCAATTGAAGATAATGAGTTATTATTTAAACAATACAAAATTTCTGATGCATTAATGAATTTATATAGGTTGTTTTGGGAAGATTTTGCATCATGGTACCTTGAAATAATTAAAACTGATTCAAAAGAAATTGACTTTGATACTTATAATGTTACTATACAGTTTTTTGAAAAATTATTAAAATTACTGCATCCTTTTATGCCATTTATTACAGAAGAAATATGGCATTTATTAAAAGAAAGAAAAGATGGTGAAAGTATTATGATACAAAGTTTACCTGAAATTGAAAAATATGATACTGAATTAATAAATAAATTTGAAATTATAAAAGAAATTATTGGCTTTATAAGAAATACAAGACAAAAATACTCTATAAATAATGCAAAAAAAATTGATTTGTTGATTAGAGGTAAAGATACTTTAAGCTTGTTTTTTCCTTTATTATATAAACAAGGAAATTTATCAAATATATTGTTTGTTGATAGTAAACCCCAGGATTCTATATCGTTGATAATGCCAGAAATAGAATTTTATATAAAGCTTGAATCAAATATTGACAAATCTGAGGAAATAAAACGACTGGAAAAAGAACTTGATTATATGAAAGGTTTTCTTGAAAATGTTGTTAAAAAATTAAATAATAAAAAATTTATTGAAAATGCTCCTGCACAGGTAATAGAAAGAGAAAAGAAAAAGAAGCAAGATGCCGAAAGCAAAATAAAATTAATAGAAGAACAACTGAAGGCTTTAAAATAAAGAGTAAATTTAACCCCCATTAGAAATATGGGGGTTTTTTATTTTTTATTAATTTAATTATATTGTTTGAAAATTGTTCATTTCTGTAAATACCAAAATTGTTAATAATGTAAAAAATATATTTCCTTTTTATTTTTCTAAAGACTTAATAGTCAATAATTTAGTATTGTTTTTAGAGTAATATATATTCTGAATTACTTATTAACATTAATTTTTTGTATAAAAAATTTTGTAAATAGTTGAAAACTTTTATATTTTAGTTAATTTATTTTAAATCAAAAATTTGTAATAGGTTGTTTAAGTTTTTAAATTTAATTACTAATTCTTAAAAAGTTACAATTATGAACAAAGGACAATTAATTGATGCTATTGCTAGCCAGTCGAAATTGACTAAGGCTGCAAGTGAAAAAGCTTTAAACGCTATTTTAAAAGCTATTCAAACTGCTCTTAAAAAAGGTGATCGTGTAGGTCTTGTTGGTTTTGGTTCTTTTGTTGTAGTACAAAGGAAAGCAAGAACAGGTAGAAATCCTCAAACAGGAAAAGAAATTAAGATTCCTGCCAAGAAGGTTGTAAAATTCAGACCAGGTAAAAATCTAACATTCTAATTTTTTATTTTTAAAGAATTTTTTATTTTTAAAGAATAAAAGCACCTTTAATTTTTGAGGTGCTTTTATTTTTTATAAAAATCTAATTGCTTTATAATTTTTTTTAATTTTGTATTTGAATAATATATCTTATGGCTTCAAAAGAAATTAAATATTCAGATGCATTGCGACAAATTGAAGAGATTATATATAGTCTTGAAAATGATAATTATGATATTGATGAGACCTTAAAAAAGGTAAAAAAAGCTTCAGAGTTACTAAAAATTTGCAAAAGTCGACTTTATGAGGTAGAAAAAGAGATAGAAGATATTCTCGAAAATATGGATAAAGAATTTGATGAAGAAAATATTTAATTGATTTTGTTTTTCAATGCATCATATAAAATTTCTACCGGATGATAAGCTTTTATGTTTGTACCATCAAATATTTGCTGTCGACAACTTGTCCCTGATGCAGTTATTATTGTGTCTTTACTGCTTTTTCTTATTTCAGGAAAAAGTACCATTTCTCCTATTTTCATAGATATTTCATAATGATTTTTTTCATAACCATATGAACCAGCCATTCCACAACAACCCGAAGGTATTTCTTCAACTTTGTAATTTGCAGGAATTGACAACATTTTTATTGTAAAATTTGTAGACGATAAAGCTTTTTGATAGCAATGTCCATGATGTTTAATAAATTTAATATCTTCAGTAAATTGTTCTTTCTTAACATTTCCTTTTTCAAATTCATTTACTACAAATTCTTCAATTGTATATACATATTTAGCAATTTGTTTTGCTTCTGTTCTCAAATGTTCAGGAACAAGGTCAATATATTCGTCTCTAAATGTTAAAATTGTTGATGGCTCGATACCAACTAAAGGATTGTTCTCGTTAATGTAATTTTTACATTTCTGTAAATTGTATATTGCTATTTTTCTTGCTTTCTTTAGTAATCCTTTTGATAGATATGTTCTTCCACTTTCTTTTAATTGAAGAATGTTTATTTTATAACCTAAAGATATTAATAGTTTTATAGTTTTAATACCTATTTCAGTATCTTGATAATTTGTAAATTCATCTATGAAAAGATATATAGTTTTTATAGGTGCATCAATCTTATTATTTAAAGTATTTAAATTTTTTTTCACCCATTTTATTAAAGTTATTTTAGCAATTAAAGGTAAATGTCTTTCTTGCGCAAATCCTATTATATTTTTAATGATTTTTGAAAAATATTTATTAGTTACAATTTTGTTATAAAAGGTAGGTATATATGAAGCAATTTTTAAAAATTTATTAATATTTGCAATAATCCATGTTTTTAAAGGTACAAAGTTATATTTATAATAATGTTGTAAAAATTCAGCTTTAAGTTTTGTTATATCAACATTTGATGGACATTCTGTTTTACATCCTTTACACGATAGGCAATTATCTAAGATTTTATAAAGTTCTTTGCTTGAGAAAGGATTTTTCTTATTTATATAATAAAATGTTTCTCTAATTAAATTTGCTCTTGCTCTTGTAGAATAATATTCGTCATTTGTTGCCATATAAGTTGGACACATTACACCTCCAAATAAATTTGATTTTCGACAATCTGCTGATCCATTACACATTTCTGCCATTCTCACAAAGCCTAATGTATTTGAGAAATCAAATATAGTTTTAAATTCTGGTGTTAAAATTCCTGGTGTATATCTTAAATTTTTATTCATTGGAGGAGTATCAATTATTTTTCCTCTATTAAAAATGTAATTTTCATCAAATGTTTCTTTTATTTCTTTTAAAAGCTGATAGTTTTTTTCTCCAATCATTATTGGTAAAAATTCACCACGAAGTCTTCCATCTCCATGTTCTCCACTTAACGAACCTCTATATTTTTTAACAAGATAAGCTACATCCAGTGCTATTGCTCGAAATTTTTTTACATCTTCAGGGTCTTTTAGATTTAATACTGGGCGAAGATGCAATTCACCGGTTGCTATATGGGCATGATAAACACAACTCAAATTATATTTAGTTAAAATTTCTTTAAATTCTTTAATATATTGTGGTAAGACTACAGGATTTACCGATGTATCTTCAATTACCGAAACTGGTTTTGCATCTCCTAGAGTATTAGTTAAAACGCCCAATCCGGCTTTTCTTAGTGCCCATACTTTATTTATATCTGAACCAGTAATAATTGGAAAATGATATCCATAGTTGTATTTCTTCATTTCTTTTTCAATGGCTGAGCATGTATCATAAATTTCTTCCATTGTCTCTCTTGCAAATTCTATTATTAAAATAGCACCTGGTTCACCTTTAATAAAAAATCTGTTTTTTCTTTGTTCAAAATTATTTTTTGTGCAATCTATTATATATCTATCCATCAATTCAATCGCATCTGGTTTGAATTTTAAAGCTATTAAATTTGCTTCAAGTGCTTCCTCAAGTGTGTTGAAATGTACACATAAAAGTACTTTGTTTTTAGGGGGTAAAGGTACCAAATTGAGTTTTGCTTCAGTTATAAACATTAAAGTTCCTTCTGAACCAGCAATTAATTTCGATATATTAAATGGTATTCCATTTTTTGCAAATGGATCTGTTTCGAGTAATACATCAATGGCATAACCATGGTTTCTTCTTTTAATTGATGGATCGGGAAATTCTTTTCTTATATTCTCTTGATTTTCTTTGTTTGAAAGAATATTGTAAAGTGTTTTGTATATTTTTGATTCAAGTGTATTTCCTGTAATTTTTTTTACAAAATCTTCAGTTTTTATATTTTCAAATATAACTTCGCTACCATCACTTAAAAATCCTTTGACATAAATTAAGTGATCTCTTGTACTTCCATATATTAATGAATGAGCTCCACACGAATTGTTACCTATCATACCACCAATCATACATCTGTTTGATGTCGATGTTTCAGGAGCAAAAAACAATTGATATTTTTTTAAATTAATATTTAATTCATCAAGTATTACTCCTGGTTCTACTATTGCTTCTTTTGTATTGGGATTAATATTTATTATTTTATTGAAATTTTTAATATCTACTATAATGCCATTTCCTACGACTTGTCCAGCTAATGAGGTGCCTGCAGCTCTAGGTATTAAATGTATTTTGTTTTCGTTGCAAAAAAGAATTATTTTTTTTATATCTTCTTTATTTTCGGGATATATAACTGCTAAAGGTAATTCTCTATATGCTGATGCATCAGTAGCATAAAGATGCTTGTAGGTTTCGTTTAGAAAAACCTTCCCTTTTATGTCTTTTTGTAATTTTTTAATGCTCAAATCAATATTTTTCATTCTTTAGTTTTTGTTTAAAAATTAGCTACAAATATATTTAGTATTTAAAATAAATCTCACTTAATTAAAAAAATTAATAAACACATCGATATGATTTTTAATTTATTTTTATTATGATTTGATAACTTGATGTTAGTATGTTGATTTAAATAACGAAATTCTTAAATAAATTTTAAAAAATTTTTTGATTATTTTTTAAAAAAATATTATATTTGCTGTGCTTTTAAGAAAGAATTAAAACAACATTAAAGATATACTGCGGGGTGGAGCAGCTGGTAGCTCGTTGGGCTCATAACCCAAAGGTCGTAGGTTCGAATCCTACCCCCGCTACAAAGGCCAGCTGAAAAGCTGGTTTTTTTATTTTTTAACTTTATAAAATTTATAACGTATAAATTATTATGTAATTTTATAAAAACTACTAACTAATGTGTAAATTGTTTAATAAGATAATTATATACATATATCTTCTTTTTTTTGTAAATGATTTAAAATCACAAAATATAATTGGTAAATGGTTTCAATATAAAGTTGAAAATGGTGATACATTATATATTGGTTATATTGATGATGTTTATGTTTTTAGTAGACCACGTAACAATTCAAAAAGAGATTTAAAAAAGTTAACTCGACTAATATATAATGTTAAAAAGGTTTATCCATATTCTCAAATAGCAAAATTAAAGTATTATGAGATAAATCAAAATCTTGCTAAATTAAATACTGAAAAAGAAAGAAAAGAATATTTAAAAAAGGTGGAAAAAGAATTGTTCAAAGAATATGAAGATGAAATAAGAAGTTTAACTATTACACAAGGAAGGATTCTTTTAAAATTAATTGACAGAGAAATTGGAAAATCTAGTTATACATTGCTTAAAGAATACAGAGGTGCAATTACTGCAAGTTTTTGGCAAGCTATTGCTCGTATATTTGGGACAAACCTTAAAGCTCGATGGGACCCAGAAGGTGAAGATAAATTATTAAATGAAATAGTAATACTTATAGAAGCTGGTATTCTATAAGTATTACTATTTATTGAATTTTTATTTAATACCAATTACTTTAAATTCTACTCTTCTATTTAAGGCTCTACCTTCTTCAGTTGTATTTGGTGCTATTGGTTGAGTAAAGGCATATCCTTTGTATGTTAGTCTTTGTGGATCAATGCCTCTCGAAACTAGATAATCAACCACAGCTTTTGCTCTTGCGGTTGACAACTTCAAATTATATTCATAGTTACCTACATTATCGGTATGTCCAGAAATTTCAAGTTTAACTTCTGGATTGTTGACAAGGAAATTGTAAACATTTTCAAGTTCAAGATATGATTCTGGTTTCAAAGTAGCTTTGTTAAATTCAAAGAAAATATTTCTTAGTATTACTTTTGCTCCAACTTCTATTCTTTCTATTCCAAAATCTTTTATAATTTCTTTAAGGTAACTTTCACCACTTAAATCAATATCTGACAAATACAACATATAGCCTTTAGCACTAATTTCTATACCATATTTTTTAGCAACAGGAATACGAATAATATAACCTATAGTATCGGAAATTGTTGTAGATACAACTTTGCTAAGATCTTTATCAATTATGCTCATTTTGGCTACTATATTTTTATTATTTTCTTTATCATATATCCTACCTTTCATTACAAGTGATGTATCAATTTCTAATTTATCAGGAAGTGTGAAAAATATATTGTCTTTAATAGGTATGCCAGCTATTGGATTTAATATTTCTTTCATTATAAATTTCTTTTCTTTGCCCAAAAATACTATCTTGTATATGTCAAAGCCACCAATAGAATTTTCTCTAATTGTAGAATAATAGGCTTCTTTGTTGTTTGATGCTACACTATAAAAAATATCATCATCAGGAGTATTAATTGGATAACCAATATTTTCTGGATTAGACCATATTCCTGTTGGTGATAATCTTGTTCTGAAAATGTCAAATCCTCCTATTGTGTTGTGTCCTTTTGAACTGAAATATAATACACTATCATTATCTGCTAATGAAATTGAATATTCATCATAAATAGTATTTATGTGTTGACCAATATTAATTGGTTTCGTAAATTTATTTCCTTCTTTTTTTGTTACAAATATATCAAGCCCTCCAATCGAAAGTTTTGGATTATCAGATATAAAATAAATTGTATTACCATCTTTGCTCATACAAAATGATGTTTCGCGATATTTTGAATTAATTTTTGTTAATGGCTTTGGTTTTGTCCATTTATTATTTTTATATTCGGAATAATATATATCACCTTTATTCTCTTTTCCAATATATATATATAGAGTCTTATTTACAGGATTATAAAAAAGTGAACCAACATTGTTTTGATTAATTTTGCCATTTATATTTTTTGGTAATCTTTCACAAGGTTTCCATTTTCCATCTATGTTTTTTGTATAATATATGTTTTCAAAGTATTTTAGATCTAATTTATTTCTTTTACTTTTTTCACTAACAGGACGACGAGATGTAAAATATAACTCTTTATCATCGTTGCTTATTATATTAGCATAATCATCGTATTCTGAATTAATTTCTTTTCCTGCGTTCAGTATTACAACTCGTAAAGGGTTTTCAATAAGTTTTTTTCCATTTTCACACTCTTCAATATATTTAGCAATTTTTTTCTTTTCCTGTTCTTTTTGTTTAGGAGGCAAACTTTCAAAATAGGCTTTGTATTCAAGAATAGCATTGTCAAAATCCATTGCATAATGATAAGCTCTTGCTAACATATATCTAATATCGGGTGAAACATTGGGCTTAGTTGTATAAGCTTTTTTAAGATATTTAATAGCTGTGAATTTGTTATCTGTAAACAAATAACATATTCCTATTTTATAATTTAATTCAGCATTATTAGAGTTATAATTGTATGCACTAAGATAATAGTCTCTTGCTTCTTTGAAAAAAGATGGACCATATTTGTATAATGCATCTCCTTCTTTTATATTAGCCCATGCTTCTTTAAATCCAATTTCATTTAATTTAAATTCTCTTTTATCAATTTTTAAATTATATTGTGCATTAATTTTATTATTATTTATTGTAAAAGCTATAATTAAACTTAAAATAAGACGACTTATTGTTTTAATTTTCATATACTATATTTTTTTTGAAATGATAATAATTAAACTTTAAATACAATTTAACTAAATTATTTACATTCAGACAAATAGTCATCTGCAATATTGAGTCCTAAATCCTTAGCTTTTTTCCAATCATCACAAGCACCTTTAAGGTCTCCTGTTAATTCTTTTAACATACCTCTGTTAAGATAAACTTCTGCAAAATCAAAACTTTGCTCAATAATCTTATTGAATATTTTTAAAGCTTCACTATAGTTACCTTGTTTTGTGATAACATTACTAAAATTATTTCTAATTATTTTATTTTCTGGATTCAATGTTAAAGCCTTTTCAAAATCCTTTCTGGCGCCATCAATATCACCCGCATAAAATTTTGCAATACCCCTATTGTTGTAAATTATATATGATGAATCAATTTTTAGTGCTTGATTGTAATCTTCTATTGCATTTTGGTAATCACCTGATTGTATTCTACAATATCCCATATTTATATATGAAACAGATAATTTATTATTGTAACTTAATGCCATTCTGAAATCATATATAGCGCCCTGAAAATCATTTAAATACATTTTAGCCACACCTCTATTGTGATATGCAAATGAGTATGTTGAGTTTTTTTCAAGAGCTTTTGTAAAGTCTTCAATGCTTTCTTTGTAATTTTTTCTAATTAGCTTTATTAATCCTCTGTAATAATAAACATAATAATTGTCGTAACCAAGTTCAATAGCACGGTTAAAATCTTCAATATTTACTTTTGAGGTGTCTGTTTTTAAATAAATAAATGCCCTGCAAAAGTAAGCTTCTCCTTTATTTATGCCTTTATTTATTGATTCATTAATATCTTGTATAGCACCTTGATAATCTTCAAGGTGAAATCTTATTTTTCCTCTTTCTAAATATGCTTCCGTAAAATTTTCATATGAATTAATAGCATTATTTAGTTGATTTAATGCGTCGGCATATTCTTTATTTTTTAATTTTTCAACCGCCAAATTGAAAAAAGTTATAGCTTTTTTCTTTTTTAATATATCTTCTTGTGAATTTGTATTTGCTATAAATATAAAATTTAGTAAAACAATTAATATTAACTTCATAATTTTTAATAATTTATATCAAAGATATAAAAATATTTATAAAACTAAAAAAATTAATTATCAACAAGTTATTTTTTGCCAACAGGTATAATATAAACTGGTATTTCATCATCTTTTAAATTCAAGATTTTTGAGATTTCTTTATCTATAAAAGCACCAATTACTACTACACCTAAGTTTAAAGATACAGCTTGTAAATATATGTTTTGTGCTGCATGACCAGCTTCCATGTAGATATATCTTAAACCTCTCTCTCCATATCTTGAAGTTGAACGTGATTTAATAGCTGTATATATCAATACTATGGCACTTTCATTTATAAATTGTTGATTAAGTGCAGCTTGTGTTATTTCTGGTATAATATCCTTGTCTGATTTTTTAATTAATACATGTTTGAATGGATCATAATAATATAATCCTTTTTCTATTTTTTCGACTTTATTAATTGCCACGTAAAGTTCTAAAGGAAATAATGCTCCTGCCGAAGGATAACTACGATATTTATTAAAACTATCGGTAATACCTTGTCCCGCCCATAGAAGTTGCGATAATTCGTTTATTGATAAAGCAATATTTCTATATTTCCGGATAGATCTTCTTTCTTTTATAGCTTTTTCAATAGAAGTTTTACTTTCGGTTACTGGCGCAGGAAGTTTTATTTGGTTGTGTTGCATTTGTGCATCTATTTTTATATAAGTTAAATTTATTAAAAAGTAAAATATTAATATTTTTCTCATTTTATAATTCTTTTATAAGTTTATCAGAGTTAAAATTTTTTTCATATGTAGTATCTACAATTTTTTTAATTTTATCAAGAGTTTCATTATGCTTGATCTTTATTAAGATGTCGTTTTTGTATTCGATAGTTTTAAATACATATGAAAAAGTTAGTAATGAAGGATCTACTCCTATTTGATAAGCAAATTCTTTTTCATTTTTAATATGTGTTTGTATTACTAAGCCTACTTTATAAAGTTCTTCGAGTATATTATGAACTATATAAATTGGTAAGTCTAATTCTTCAGCAATTTGACTTTCTGTTTTTGAATTTTGAGGAATTGAAAAATTTTTTATTAGAAAATTTAAAATAAATATCATCAAAACTCTTTTCTCATAGTTTGATAGATTTTCTTTTTCAGGTATTGAAGTTATTATTGAAATATTTTGTTGAACAAATGCAATTTTACATCCTAGTAATACCAATTGCCAGCTTGACTGCAACCATATCATAAACAATGGCAAAGCAGCAAAGCTACCGTAAATTGCACCATAACTTGATAAGAGAACTTGGAATTTAACATATATCCACTGTAGAATATGAAACAATGTTCCAGATACTATTCCACCAATAAGTGCAGGAGTAAATTTTACTTGGGTGTTGGGAATAATTATATATAACAATGTAAGGATAATCCATACTAAAGAAAACGACAAAAACCAGGCTACAAATCTTAAAATTGGCTGTACATAAGAAATCACGAAAGTATTATCGAAAAAATGACTTACTTGTGATATAGTAAAACTACTTGAAATTATCAATAATATTGGTGATATAATCACAATTGCTATGTAATCGCTTAATTTACGTGATATTGTTCGTGATTTTTTAATATTCCATATTTGATTAAATGATTTTTCAATATTTCCAATTACTTTAATTATAGCCCATAATAATGTTAAAAATCCTGCACCTGCAATGTATGATCCTTTAATTTTTCCCAACATTCGTTCTACAAATTTTAAAACTTCTTGAAGAATAGCCTGGTGTTCTGAAAGATTTTGTTTTAATACATCTTTAAGATAATCTTCTAAACCAAAACCTTTGGCAATACCAAATATCATTGCTAAAACAGGTACTATTGAAAGAATTGTAAAATAAGTAAGAGCAGATGCTGTTATTGTAAAATTTTCAGTAGGTAAATTTTTTATAATATACTTGAATACTTGAAATTCTTTTTTTAAAAATTTTAAAAAATTTTTTATGATTTTTAAAAGTTTTTGTTTTCCAAAATATAATCTTATTTGTTCAAACATATTTTCTTTTTATATATCAAAAATAAAATTATTAAATCAAATAATTTACTTTTTATATAATAAAATTTATTCTTGAAATATTTGTTTGTAGTAATTATTTTGTTTTAGTATTTGGTAAATAGGGTTTTTGATATTAATGAACTATACTATATTTAAAAAGTATATTAGTTTTTACAAAAAAAATTGATAACTTACAAAATAACAAAAAGGGAAGATTTAAAATCTTCCCTTTTTTTATAACTTTTAAATTTTTTATTCAACCTTAAGAACTTCTTTAAATACTTTTTTAAATGTTTCTTTTGGCAAAGCACCAAGTGCCATTTGAGGTTCACCATTTTTTGGAATAAAAAGTAGTGATGGTATACTTCTTATCCCAAAAACACTAGAAAGTTCATATTCTTCTTCTGTGTTCACTTTATAAATATCAACTTTGCCATTATATTCGAGAGCAAGTTCTTCAAGTATTGGAGCAACCATTTTACAAGGTGCACACCAATCAGCATAAAAATCAATCAATGCAGGTCGTTCACCTTTAAATTTCCACTCTCTTTCTTTTTCATAATCAAAAACTTTTTGTTTAAATGTTTCTTTTGTTAAATGTTCTATCATAGTTTTAAAAATTTATAATTAGACATATATATTTATATATATAAGTTTACATCAAAAAACTTGCCAAACTATAAGTTATAACAATCATCATAACACAATTGTTCGAGATTATTAATATTTTTGCTCATTATTTTTGTGATAATTTTTTTATTTCTTATTTTTATAAAAATTTACTAAAAATTTTTTATTTATGAAAAATTTTGTAATATTAATTTTAATGTTTAATTTGTTTTTGTTGGGATGTGATAAAGTTGAAAAGTATAATTTATTTAAAAAAGTATTTAAAAGCAAAAGAACTATAAAACAAGAACAATTTGTTAATACTCGCGATACAACTAATACAATTAAAGTGGATACAAACAATTTTATTTCGTCAGATGCTTCAGAAAAGAGTTTTATAGAATCAAAGTCTTTAGTGACTGAAGATAAAGGCATATTTATGATTACAGGTGCTTTTCTTATTCCTTTGAATGCTGAAAGATATGTAGAAGCATTGAAAGAAAAAGGTTATAATGCTTTTATTATTAAAGGACATGACGGTTTTAATATGGTTGCTGTAGAAACTTATCCCGATCTTAAAAGTGCTTTGAGAGATTTAAATAAATATAGATCAGAAATTCATCCAGATGCATGGATACATATTAAACGTTATTAGTTTTGTTATCAATTATATCTATTATTTTAGTTAATAATTTACCATCTACTAAATATGTTTTTAAAGGTATTTCTTCGTTTATTTCTTTTATGCTTTTTATTATTTGGTTTTTTTGAGTAGTAATTGAATACCCTCTTTTCATAATATTTTCGGGGTTAAGTATTGAAATTGTTTTTTCATGATCTTCTATCTTTCGTTTTGAAAATTTTGAATTATTAAACACATTAAGTTTTAAATGTTCATAATTTTTTAAGAGTTTGTTATTTTCTTTTTTGATTTTTTGTATTGCTATAAATTTTAGTGATTTTTTAATTATTTCTATTTGTTTTTGATTTTTTTGTAATACATTTTGTGTTTTTAAGTTGATATTTTTTAACATTGAATTGTATTTATTGATAATCATCTTTATAGTATATTGGCCTTTATTAATTAGCAACGAATAAGTTTTTAGGATAAATTTTTTTTCTTTATTTATTTTATTACTAATTAATTCTTTGAGTTGGATTGTATAATTTATTAACAATTCTTTGAATTCATGATGTGTTGAAATAATAAATTCTGCAACTGCTGTTGGTGTTTTCAATCTTTTATGTGCAGTCAAGTCAATTATTGTCTCATCTTGTTCATGTCCTATGCCTGTTAATATAGGTAAAGGGAACAAAGCTATTCTACGTGCAAGCCAATAACTATTGAAGCATTCGAGTTCGGCTTGTGCACCACCACCTCTTATTATTACAACAATATCAAAAAATGATTTAAATTCTTCAATTCTATCGAGTGCACTTAGAATCGATTTTTCCGATTCTTCTCCTTGCATAATTGCAGGAAATAGTTTTATAAAAAATTTGTAACCATATGTATTGTTTGTTAATTGATCATAAAAATCACCATATCCTGCTGCAGTAGTTGACGATATTACTGCAATTTTTTTTGGTAATATTGGAAATTCTAATTGTTTGTTATTGTCAAAGATACCTTCTTCTTTTAACCTTTTAATTATTTCTTGTTTTTTTCGAGCTATATCGCCAAGCGTATAAGTAGGTTCTATGTCTGTTATATTCAAACTATAACCATACAGTTCATGAAAAGTTACTTTTACTTTTACTAAAATCTTTATACCTGCTGAAAGCTTTACTCCTGTAGTAGTTTCAAAATATATTCGTAATAATTTGAATGTTGAATTCCATATTGTTGCTTTTGCTCTTGCAATAATATTTTCACTTTCTGAATCTTTTTCTATTAATTCAAGATAACAATGTCCTGATACATTTATTTTTAATTCACTAATTTCTGCAACTATCCAATATTCCGATTCAAAATTACCTTCAATGGTTTCTCTGATATATCGATTTAAATCATATAAAGTGAGGTATTCGAAGCTCATATTATCTTTTTATAAGTTTAAATATTCTTTTGTTTTTCTGATCTTTTATTTCTAATAAATAAATACCAATTTTTAAATTTTCAGGTAATGTCAATGTTATTATACTATAGTTTTCGAAAATCTCTATTTTATCATTATATATTAATTTACCTTCTAATGTATAAATGTTTAAATTGATTGTTGAGGGACAATTCCATTTTAAAAATATTTGTAAATAATCATTTACTGGATTTGGATATAAAAGTACTGAATGATCTTCAAATTGAGTATTTTCTAATTTTAGTATCATGTATGCTTTGAAGAAATCTGGTATTCCATATCCATAATTATTATCTGGATTGTTATATTTATTACTACTTTTTTTTATTGTGTTTATTAATTTAATATTATCAATTTCAGGAAATGCTTGCCATAAGCATGCTGACAATCCCGAAATAATAGGTGTTGAAAAAGATGTTCCATTCGATTTTCTTATTGTATTGTCAGGTGCCTGCAAATATGTCATGTAACCAATAGAACAAACATCAGGTTTTATTCTTCCATCGGCAGTTGGTCCTCTGCCGCTAAAATAAGCAATATTTCCAGTCGAATCAATAGCTCCTACTGCTAAGATACTATCAGCATCTGCTGGTGTAGTAATGATTTTCCATGTGCTATTTCCTGTATTTCCTGCACTTACAACAACTAATATCCCTTTAGAAGATGCAATACTTGCACCTTTTGAAATAAAAGTAGTTTTTCCATTCATATCATCTACTACATAATTTTGAGTAGGATCTTCAAAAATGTTATAACCTAATGATGTTGAGATAATATCTACACCTATACTATCAGCAAACTCAACAGCAGCTATCCAATAATCTTCTTCTATTGAATATTCGTAATTAACATTTTCGCTTCTTAGAAGTAAATAATATGAATCGGGTGCTGTACCTATATATTTATTTTTTTCTTTACCTGCTAATATTGATAAAACCATTGTTCCATGAGAATCTTCTTCCAATATATTATTGGATATCGGACGTGAAAAGTCTTTTATTGCAATGATTTTTTTTTCCTGCCATAAGTGTTGTAATGAAGATATTTTGTCGGCATTTTTGAAACCAGCATCTATTACAGCTATGTAAATATTTTTACCTGTATATCCATATTTATGAAGTATATCACCATTATGTAATTTTATTTGATTGTACGAATAACCATATTCTGATTTATCATAATCAACAATCGTTTTTGTTAATGCAATATTTAATGGTGCAACTTTTTTATAATATTTAATGAATTTAATAGAATCAAGTTTGATTTTTAAAGTATCATTAATTGGACCAACTACTATAGTATTCATCCATTTTGAAGTAGTTATAATTTCTAATCCTAGTTTTTTTAAACTATCAATGTAATAATTTGAAACAGGCAAATCTCGGGTATCTATGGGAATTTTAAATTTTTTTCTTCTTTGTATGGATTTTTCTGATAGAAATGTTTCAGGATTGTTAATATTATATTCATTGTATGCTTTATCTGTCAGATAAATTCTATAAAATCCTGATATAGTTTGTGTCTTAACAAAATTGGTTGTTAAAATGTTAAAAATAATTAAAATATAAATGTCAATAACCTTTAAATATTTCATTTATGTCAGGTTCTTTTATTCTTCCAATGTTTTTTTCTAATTCTTCAAAATATTGTTGTTGTTTTCTATCTAATTTTTCTGAATCATCAGAAATTCCATTGTTAAAAGATACTTCAAAATCTTTAATGTTGTTATCTTTGTAATATTCCCATTTTCCATGTCTTTTCCCATTTTTAAAAAATCCTTTAACTTGGAAATAACCACTTTCAAAGAAAACATAAAATGGACCATTTAATGTATCATTTTTATATAGTGCTTGTAATCTTAATGCACCATTATCAAAGTATTGTTCCCATATACCATTTTTTTTATTGTCTTTCCATGAAATTTTTTCAAATGGTTTACCATTTAAATAATATCTAATGCTTATACCATTAAGTTTACCATTTTTGTATCTTTCTTCGGCAATAAGTTTTCCTGTTTCGTAACTATAATATTTCCATATACTATCTTTGTTTTTTTTATAATAAAAACCATCTGCTGATATATTGCCATTTTCATGATAAAAAATTGCATGTGTAATATTATTTTTATTATCATAATTGATAATTGCTTTTAAATTTCCGTTTTCGTAATATCTTTTAAAAATTCCTGAAGGTATATTGTTCTCAAAAAATCCTAAGTATTTTAATTTTCCATTGTCGTAATACTCTCTCCACCAGCCTTGCTTTTGCCCTTTTTCGTCGATTTTGTTGAATATAGTATCTTGTGTTTTAGTAATTGAAATATAACTTAAACTTATAAACAAAACTAAGACAATAAAATAAATTTTTTTTCTCATATTCATGTTGTGAACTTTTTCAAGCTTATAAATTTATTAATTTTTTTATTATAAGTAAATTTAAAAACAAAAAAAACCGACACATAGTGTCGGTTTTATGCTAATAAATTACATTATTTATTTAACTTCTTCGTAATCTACATCGGTTACATCTCCATCTTTGCTTCCACTACTACTTTTGGTCGAAGAAGTTGATGATGCACTATCGCTGCTGGTTGATTGACTAGCACGATACATTTCTTCAGATGCTGCCTGCCATGCTGAATTGAGCTCAGCAGTCGCTGAATCTATGGCAGGTATATCTTGATTTTTAAATGCTTCTTTTAACTTATTTAAAGCATTTTCAATTCGTGACTTTTTCTCAGATGGTATTTTATCTCCAAATTCTTTAAGTTGTTTTTCTGTTTGGAATATTAAACTATCAGCAGCATTAAGTTTTTCTGCTTTTTCTCTTTTTCTTTTATCTGCTTCTTCGTTTTCCTTAGCTTCACGTTTCATTCTTTCAATTTCTTCTTTAGATAATCCAGTCGATGCTTCAATTCTTATACTTTGTTGTTTACCTGTTGCTTTATCTCTTGCTGATACATTTAGTATACCATTAGCATCAATATCAAAAGTTACTTCTATTTGTGGTACTCCACGTGGTGCTGGTGGTATACCATCAAGATGAAATCTACCTATTGTTTTATTATCGGCAGCCATTGGTCGTTCTCCTTGTAGTACATGTATTTCTACCGATGTTTGATTGTCTGCTGCCGTTGTAAATATTTCGGTTTTTCTTGTAGGTATTGTTGTATTTGCTTCAATTAATTTTGTAAATACTCCTCCAAGTGTTTCAATACCTAATGATAATGGTATTACATCGAGCAACAATACATCTTTTACTTCGCCTGTCAATACACCACCTTGAATTGCTGCACCAACAGCAACAACTTCATCTGGATTAACGCCTTTCGATGGTTTACGTTTGAATATTTTTTCAACAAGCTCTTGTACTGCTGGTATTCTAGTTGAACCACCAACCAATATAACTTCGTCAATATCTTCAGGTCTTAAACCAGCCGATTTTAAAGCTCTTTCACATGGTTCTACTGTTTTTTGCAATAAATCGTAAATCAAGCTTTCAAATTTTGCTCTTGTTAATGTTTTTACAAGATGTTTTGGAACACCATTAACAGGCATTATGTAAGGCAAATTAATTTCAGTGGTAGTAGAACTTGACAATTCTATTTTTGCTTTTTCGGCAGCTTCTTTTAATCGCTGCATAGCCATGGGATCTTTTCTTAAATCAACACCTTCTTCTTTTAAAAATTCTTCTGCCAACCAATTAATTATCGCATTATCAAAATCATCACCTCCAAGATGTGTATCTCCAGCTGTCGATTTTACTTCAAATACACCATCACCAAGTTCAAGTATCGAAATATCAAATGTACCACCCCCAAGATCGTATACCGCAACTTTAAGATCTTTGTGTTTTTTGTCAAGGCCATAAGCTAATGCAGCTGCTGTTGGTTCATTTATTATTCTACGTACCTTTAATCCTGCTATTTCTCCAGCTTCTTTAGTAGCTTGTCGTTGTGAATCATTAAAATAAGCAGGTACAGTAATTACTGCTTCAGTAACTTCATGACCAAGATAATCTTCTGCTGTTCGTTTCATTTTCTGCAAAATCATTGCAGAAATTTCCTGTGGAGTATACTGTCGTCCGTCAATTTCAACACATGGTGTATTATTTTTTCCTCTGACAACAGTATATGGTACTCTTTTAATTTCATTTGATACATTGTCATAGGTTTCTCCCATGAATCGTTTGATAGAAAATACTGTTCTTTTGGCATTGGTAATAGCCTGACGTTTAGCCGGATCTCCGACTTTTATTTCTCCATTATCCATAAATGCTACTACCGAAGGTGTAGTTCTTTTACCTTCGCTATTTGGTATAACTATAGGCTCATTACCTTCCATTACAGCCACACATGAATTTGTGGTTCCTAAATCTATTCCTATTATTTTGCCCATTTTCTTAAATTTTTTAAGGTTAATTAATTTTTGTTTTTCTTATTCACAATCATTATGCCATATGTTTATTATGACAAATTTTCTAATCCTTTTCTATTAATTATTTTTTATTTTTGTCATATACTGACAAATTGACATTTAATTTTATATATTTCAATTTTTTTATTCATATAAAATTAATTACTTTTGCTGAGTTTATTTAACTAAAAATTTAAAATAATGGTACACTATAAAGATTTAGGTTTGGTTAATTCAAAAGAGCTTTTTAATAAAGCTATAAAAGGAGGCTATGCAATACCAGCCTTCAATTTTAATAATCTTGAACAATTGCAAGCAATTATTAGTGCATGTGTTGAAACAAAATCACCTGTTATTTTGCAAGTTTCAAAAGGTGCGCGTAATTATGCTAATCAGACACTGTTGCGTTATTTAGCTCAAGGTGCGGTTGAATATGCAAAAGAACTTGGCTATCCAATTCCTATCGTACTTCATCTTGATCATGGAGATTCTTTTGAATTATGTAAAAGTTGTATAGAATTTGGCTTTTCATCGGTTATGATTGATGGTTCGCATTTGCCTTATGATGAAAATATTAAATTAACAAAAAAAGTTGTTGAATATGCTCATCAATTTGATGTTACTGTCGAAGGTGAATTGGGTGTTCTAGCGGGTATTGAAGATGAGGTACAAGCTGAACATTCAACTTATACACGACCTGAGGAGGTTGAAGATTTTGTTAGTAAAACTGGTGTAGACTCTCTGGCTATTTCAATAGGTACTTCTCACGGTGCCAATAAATTTAAACCAGAACAATGTACTCGAACTCCAGATGGAATTCTTATCCCTCCTCCTTTACGCTTTGATATCTTAGAAGAAATAGAAAAACGTATTCCTGGATTTCCTATTGTTCTTCATGGTGCCTCATCAGTTCCTGTTGAATTAGTTAGGATTATTAACGAAAATGGTGGTAAATTAAAAGATGCTGTTGGTATTCCAGAAGATCAACTTCGCCGTGCAGCTCGCTCTGCTGTTTGTAAAATTAATATAGATTCGGATGGACGTCTTGCTATGACAGCAGCTATTAGAAAATATTTAAATGAACATCCTGAAGAGTTTGATCCACGTAAATATTTAGGCCCTGCTAGAGAATCTTTAAAAGAACTTTATAAACATAAAATTATTAATGTTCTTGGCAGTGTAGGCCAGGCATGAAATTTTAACCCCACATTTGTAGTGGGGTTTTTTGTATTTAAATATTTACATTAATTGAATAATAAATACACAAGGTTGTTTATCCAAATTAATATTAATATTTTGCCATTCTTTTATTTTTCGTGTTATAATTAGTTCTTTTTCTAATGTTAAATTACTAGCTATACATAAATATGTTTCTGAATTACAATATGTTATCAAGTCTTTAATAAGTGAATTATTTCTGTATGGTGTTTCAATAAATATTTGTGATTGTCGTTTTATGTGCGAGTCTTTTTCAATTTGCTTAATTTTTTTAATTCTTTCATCTTTTTTTATTGGCAGGTATCCATGAAAAACAAAATTTTGACCATTTAATCCAGAAGACATTAAAGCTAAAAAAATTGAAGAAGGACCAGTAATCGGAATAATTTTAAATTTGTTGTAATGTGCCCATAAAACAATTTTTGCTCCTGGATCTGCTACACATGGAATTCCAGCTTCACTTAGTAATCCATAGTTACTGTAATTGGAATCCGATATTTCCAACAAAATATCCTCTACTTTTGAATGTTTATTAATCTCTATAAATTTAATTTCTTCAATATTTTTTTTAATATTACATTTCAATAGAAACCTTCTTGCACTTCTGGCATTTTCTACTATAAAACAATCAATGTCATTTATTATGTTGAAATATTGAATTGGCAAAACAATTGTTGGTTCTATATCTCCTAATGTTACTGGCAATAGGTAAAGTTTTTTCATTTTTATTATTATTAAAAAAATTAAAGCCTTACGTGAATACGCAAGGCTTTAAAATTATTAATTTTTTTCTTCTGAAATAATTTTATTTACTAACAATAATTTTATATGTAAAAACTTCGTTATCAATTATTCCTTTTATGAAATAGATTCCAGGTAATAACTTTTCAATGTCAATTTCTTGATTATCTGATAATATTTTATAACTATTGATTAATACACCTGAACTATTAAAAATGTTAATAATAAAATTGTTATTTATTCCTTTTGTTCTGATAATTATTTTATCTGAAGCTGGATTTGGTAATATTTGAATTTTATCAGATAGATGTTCGGGTATTGATGTAAGTACAACTCTTACAGATTTTTGTGTAATGCATCCATTATCTGCTGTTACTGTTACTGAATAATTACCTGCTGTTTCAACTGTAAAAAATCTATTTGTACTTCCATCATTCCATAAATAAGAAACATAACCTTCACCTGCATCGAGCGTATATGGAAATGATTGAATTCTCAATAATCCATCAATATCACCAAAATCAACCACAGGTGATTGTTTAATTTCATTGTATACATATTTTAATGTGTCGTTCTTATAATACTTGTCTTTATTCATCATTGTATAAAGCTTTAATATTGAAGATGGTGGCGTTATACTTATTTTTTTATCGAATATGTGATTACGATTTGAACCAAATGACCATAGTCCTGTTAATACAAAAGTATCTCTAGCTACAATTTGATTGTTAACATCTGCTATTATGTATACTGTTGTTCCTTCTGTCAAAGTTACGTTTCCAAAATTTCTAAGTGTAATATTAAAGTTTTTAAAGTCTTGTGAACATGTCAGGTTTGACGGAATATTTGACGAGTATATACCAACATCATATATAAGGAAAGAAACTGTAATTGATCCTTCCGAATAACAATTAGTTCGTCTATCAGTTACTTTTACTTTATATGTACCATAAGTTTTATCACTGGTTACTGTATACGTGTTTGTTGTTGATCCATCTTGCCACAGGTAGGTATAATGCTCATTGTATCCAGGGTCAAGTATTACCTGCAATTCTTCAGTAACATATGGATTAGGTAGTTTGAAGTCTACAACAGGGGCTGGGTAAGTATAAATAGTATCATATAATGTATCATTCCACTTTCTCATATCACTATTGGTAGTAGCATATAGTGTAAATATATAGTCGCCTGTTGATGTCAAATCAACATCGGGTGCAAATGTTCTATTAATAGTGTTTCCAGGATACAAATTCGAAGGTAATGTAAAGCTTTCCATATGCATTTCACTATTATTGATAGCATATTTTGCAATTATTAATGACCCTGCAGGAATAGTATCAGAACCACTGTTTCTGATTTGCAATACTACTTTCGAAGTTCCTGTTCGATTGCAACTTGATAATGGTTCAATTAACATTGATGGTCTTACATCTCTAATTTTTAAAAATACATATATAGTGTCTCTTGCCGGACAGTTATGAATATCATGAACCAAAACATTATAACTTCCTGAATAATAAATAGTTCTTTTTCTTGAAGTATCTCCATTATCCCATAGGTATGAAATAAAGCCTGGTCCTGCATCAAGTGTATACTGAACATTCTGTACTACAAGAGTATCAGGGCCTATATCGACCACAGGGTAACCATATACATTAATTACTTTTATCAATGTATCATTATCAGATATAGTATCAGCTCCAAATGCTGAAAATATTTTTATTGTATATTCACCTGGTTGGGAAAAATCGAAAGTGTGGGCTTTGAATGTAAATGGTATTTTGCCATTTCTTAAAAAATTCTTTTCTAATGTTAATACTTCATATACTGGAGAATTGTTATTAATTATGTATCCCAGAGGTATTGGAGTACCACTTTCAATACTATCTGTACCGAAATTTCGTAAAAGCAAGGTAATATTTTCTTCTTTTGATAATTCACAAGAATTTATTGGCCATATTAAACTATCTACACCAACATCATAAAATAATAATTCAACATAAACTGAATCGTACGCTGAACAACCATTACCACCAACATCCGTCACTGTTAAATAATAAGTGCCAGGACGTGGAACTTTGAAAGTATCTGCTGTCGATCCATCACTCCATAAATATGAGTAATTTGGATTTTTGTAAGGTCTGAGTACTACTGTATCAGGCCTTTTCGATTGTATTGTATCAGGTAAGCCTATAATGGGTAAAGGTAATATATTAAAGTTTTTTTCGATCGTATCATTTCTATATGGATAAAACATTGGAAATTTTTCCAAAACAAAAGCCTTTATATTGTATGTTTTTGCAAAAGGTAATTTAATAGTATCTTTAAATGTTATATATATTTCACTTCCAGGTAACCATTTATTTTTTATGATAAAAGTATCAATAACCTCAGTAGAATTGTCAAGTAAATATCCTGCCACTATTGTATCGTTTTCATTTAATGCATTGAAACCAAAATTTTTAAGTTTTAATGTAACATGTGATGGATTTATATTTAAACATGCATTTTGGGGGTAAGTTATTTCAACTGGTCCAATATCGGGTGGGGCAGGGTATATTTTGAAATCGTCAATAGCAAATCCTTTTGCAAAGTTGTTTTCTGAGTCTGATGCCCATTTGATTCTAAACTTAACATTTGGTTCATTTAGTAATTTTTTAGGAATTAAATTTTTAGCTGTAACCCACCCATCACTAATACCTGACCACCCTATTTCTCCAAGGGCACTGACATTATTTTTGTACCATTTCCAATAATTGTTTAATTCTTGACGATGATTTTTATTTAACAGTTTCCAGGTATTACCATTATCGATAGAATATTGTAAATTTGCACCATCAACTCCTGATTCAGATTGTGACCAATATTTTAGCTCTATTATTAGTGAATCATTTGAAGTAAGATCATAACATGAACTTTCTATCCAGCTTGTATCGTTGTTACTATAATCACCATATGGTGATAATATCCATGAATATGGGCTATTGGGTAATATAGGTATTGCCCAATCGGGAATTTTACATTCCCATGTAGAACCAGGTTTAGCTTTCCAGTATCCAGCTTCTGTTTCAAATTTTTGTTCATGAGGATAGTTTAAACTCTCCTGTATAAATAAGGGTTTAATAATATAATCGTTGGTTGGATCCTGATCTCCATTTAGTTCTACTTTTACTATAAATTTATCAAACATACCTGCTTTTGGATAACTAATAAGTTGTGGAAATTCAAATACGATGCTATCATATGAATTAATAGATTGTGTTATGGTACTATAAATTTTTAAAGTTGTGTCGGGACCAAATAATGAATAATAAATAGGAACATTTGGTGGACTTGGATTAGCACCAAGATTTTTTATAACTACTTTAACTGTATCGTAAATACTTCCTTCACAATCATCCCAGGGTTGTATAATTTTAGTTATTGCGAGATCTTTAGTGAGATAAAGCCCAGTTACTGCAAAATTATCAATGTTCCATCCGCCATAACTTATTGCATCATCGGTTGATAACATGCCAATTCTTATTATCACATTTTCTTTTCGCTCGAGTATTTTATTTTTGTCTTCAATATAGAGATCATTCCAATCGCTTTCTTGTGATAAACCATCGATAGGACTATACCAGATTCTATTCCATGAATTACCATTATCGTTGCTTATTTCAATCGATGCTATATCATTGGCTTCAAAGGAAATCCATTTTTTGGCATAAATTTTAACATTATTGTAATATTTTAAATTTATTGCTGGTGTTGTTGCATAATATGGTATTGTTAAATTGGGCGGATATTTACCATCGATAGTCAAGTCTGTTCCAAGGCATTTTAAACCACTAAAAGCAAAATCTGGATCTTTCTGACTTCCATCGGTAGTAAAGCCTTTAGGAATATTAATTTCAAAATCTCCTTGAAGTACCCATCCTTTGTTTTCTTCAAAATCGTCGAAAAATACCGACTCCTCTACTTTATATGATGTGTCTTGTATTATGTCATTTGAGGGATATGGTTTATTATTGAATTTTATATCATTTTTTTCTAATTTAAATTTTATTTTACTTCCATAAGGAGCATCTTCTTTTATATCGGCAACAAGCCACAGATAGTTATATCCAGATTTAAGCTCTGTATTTAAAGCAAATGTGATTTTTCCATTTACTATATTTTGAGGAGTTCCAATTTTTAAGCTATTACCATCTTTGGTATTTCTAAAACGTGGTTTGTCTGTCAAAATCAATTCAAAACCATTATTTTTAAATATCGAATTATCAGAACATAAGGAGGTGAATTTTATTTCATTAAGGATAGAATTACCCTGATTACCCCAAACTTCAAGTTCTACACATAACACAGGAATATCATTTATTCCAGAAGGTATAATGGCATTAGTTGGAGAAAATAAGTTTATAATATTTAAGTATTTTGTGATAGTATCTTTTTCAATTATGTAAATACTATCAAGTTGTATTCCATGACCTCCTTTTGCAACACCACTAAAAGCTATGTAAACATTATCTTTTAAATATTTTCCATTTTTAATTTCATTCAAGTTATAATAACGTCTTGTCCATGACTCGATATTTTCTGTAAAATAATCTAATGTATCCCATGGAGAATTTTTACCAACTTTAATTAATATATACAATTCATCTTGTCCAATAAAATATTGTGCTTGTGTATGATAAAATACTAACTGTGGTTTTTTAGAATTTTTTAAATTGATTGGTTTTAAGTATTCTAATGTTCTGGTAACAGGGGTTTGTAAAGCTTTTTTGTATACCATCTTAAAATTGGAATTAACACCAATGCAACCTGGAGGAAAATAATCATCATCATTACAGGTTACTCTTTTCCATGTTGTTTCTTGGTCTGTTGGAACACTTTGCCAATTATTCCATCCATCTTCGAAATCTTCTAACATATAGAAAAATTGCGCCTTACAAAAAAAATAAAAATTGAACGCAATTATAAAAAAGCAGAATAATAATTTTTTTTCCATAATCTGTACGGTTTTTGCGTTAAACTTTTGATTTTCAGATAAAAATATTTATAATTTTTTACATAAATCATAGTAAATCAAAACTTTTTACACTTATTTTACGTATATATACAAAAATAGTTATCTAATGTAAACTAAAGAAAAGAAAATGTTAAAAAAAAATTTGATATTTTCAATTTTATTTTTAAAATTACAAAAGTTTTTTACAACTACTAACTAAACTATTATGAAAAGGTTAAGTGAAATATTATTGTTACTTTTTATTACAGTTACCAGGATTTATTCACAAACTGATAATCTTTTCTGGTTTGCAGCTCCTGATGTTTCAAGTCAACATGGTGATCCACCACGTAATGGTGCTCCTATTTATTTTCATATTACTGCTGTTCAACCTACAACTGTAAGAATAGAAAGACCTGCTGATCCTTCGTTTACGCCAGTTGAATTTAATTTAAATGCAATGGAGCATCGTTCTATAAGGGTTGACAATTCAGCTGGTACAGGACTCTTACCAATTGATCAAATTGAAGTATATCCACAACCATGGCCACTACCTCCCGGAAACGAAATTCAGAAAAAAGGTTTTAAGATTACAGCTTATCCTGGTGCTGTAACAGTATATTATGAGCTTGATCAATACTGGAATAGAGATATTTTTGCCCTTAAGGGTAGGAATGCAATGGGTAAAAGATTTTATGTTTCTACTCAAAATTTTTTCCCTAATGGTGATTATGGAGGGACAGCCTGGAGTGGTTTTGTAATTTGTGCCACTCAAAACAATACAACAATTACAATATGGAGAAATGATGAATGGTTATACTTTACAGGTGTACCTCCTACTCCTACACCCATAACAATTACTTTAAACGAAGGAGAAACATTTGCTTTTAGAGCAAGATATACTGCAGCAAGTCGACATATAAATGGAGTTTTGGTAGAATCAGATAAAGATATAGTTATTACAGTTTACGACGATTCCATGAGAAAGAAATATACTAATAATACAAGTTGTAATAGCCAATTAAGTTATGATATTTTTGGTGATCAAACTATACCAATAGATTTAATAGGTTACGAATATATTGTTATGAAGGGATTGGTTACAAATGCACAATCGTGTGATGGTGACGAAAGGTTTTTTATAACCGCAACAGAAAATAATACTGTAATTTATATAAATGGTGTTTATCGAACAACAATTAATGCCGGTCAAGTGTATAGTGAACAGGTTACTCAATCGGCAATGCATATAAGAGCTACAAAGAAAGTTTATGTTAATCATACTACAGGTTATGGAGGAGAGCTAGGAGGTGCTGTATTGCCGACGATAGATGGATGTACAGGTTCTTATTCAGTTACATTTACGCGAACTCCAAATACGCAGGATGCATTTTATATTAACTTGATGGTTAGAAATGATAGGACACCTGGTAGCCCATTCAAAAATAAAGCTGTAGAAAATTTTAAAATTCATGTTGGTGGAGTTGCTTATAATGTTCCTGCATCATATTTTGAATATATAATGGATTCGGCATGGGCTATATTAAAACATACTCCTGAGGTTATTAACTATATTTCTTCAATTATTTCTCCAGGAAAAGAAGCAAGAATAGAAAATTCGATTGCAAGGTTTCATCTTGGTATTGCTAATGGAGGAACATCAACAGGTTGTAAGTATGGATATTTTTCAGATTACAGTGAAGTTCGTGGAAGTGTAGGTATTGGCGGTGCTTATGCCGATCAGATAAAAGTATTATGTAATTTAGATCCTGTTCGAATTGTAGCTAATGGTGGATTATATTACAAATGGTATGGGGAATCAAATCCCCAGGACACTAATTATTTAAGCAGCACTACCGTAGCAGAACCAATTTTTACCCCTCCTGATAAAGGGATTTATAAATTTAGAGTATGGGTTAAAAGAGACTGTTTTGCAGATACAAATATGTATGTTACTTTATATGTTTTTCCAGGACCTATTGCCGATTTTCAGGTAAACAACAATATTGGATGTTCTCCTTTTACTGTACAATTTGTTAATACAACTGGACCTAATGGTGTGAAATTTTTATGGAATTTTAATTCTGGAACTGGAAACTGGATTGATCAATCTGCACTTGGTGGAAATCCTTTTAGTTATCAATTTCCAATTAACAATACAGATACTATTCAAAATTATATAGTTACCCTAATTGCTTATGGAGTATATAATTCGTGTCCCTCTAGAAAACAAATGACTATAAAAGTAAAGCCTGGTGTTAAAGCAAAATTTGGAGTTACTCCAATTGAAGGATGTAGTCCGTTAATGGTGTCATTTAGCGATTCTTCAGCCGGTCATCTTACTGCAGAAAGTTATTTCTGGGATTTCGGTGATAATACTCAGTCATTTTCTAAAAATCCTATGAAATTATACGAAAATTTTGGTAACACAACAAATATATACAACGCAAAGCTTAGAGTTACGTCACCATTTGGTTGTGTAGATTCTATGACAAAAAATATAAAGGTTCATCCATACATCAAAGGTCAATTATCTATCGATACTTCATTGTCTTGTTCCCCAATGACTTTAGCATTGAAAGTAAATAACTCAATTGGTGTTGATACTTTCAAATGGAACATTGACTATTCCGATAGAGTAGAAAAATTCGAAACTCATAACTATAATAATGTTATTATCTCTCATACCGATACATCACTTTCATCGCCAGATACAATAAAAATTAGATTAATTGCAAAGAATAAACAAGGATGTGTTGATACACTACCAGAAAGAAGAATTATAACTATTCCATTAGTAACAGCTGATTTCAACAGTGAACCACTTGTAATTTGTGATTCTACTAGAGTAACATTTACTAATAAATCCAAAGGATATAAATTAAGATATAATCTTGAATTTGGTGATGGTAGGATTTATTCTGATACAATTTTTAATACATTATATCATGTGTTTTATAATAGAACTAATAATGTAGTTCAATATAAACCTAAATTAACTGTAATTTCTGATAATAAGTGTAGGAACTCCAAAGAAACAACAATTACGGTTAATCCGTTTGTTGATGCAAATTTTGCGGTCGATTTTGAAACAAATTGTTCACCAGTAGATGTAAGAATAAGAAATCTTAGTATACGCCCTGGTGTGCTTATATGGGATTTTGGCGATGGATCTCCTAAAAGTTATACTCAGGATGAATATATTTATTATAAATATATAAATCCATTGCCAGATAAAGATACTGTATATATTTTAAAATTAAAAGCTATAAGTCCTGAAGGATGTGTTGATTCTATGCAAAGAAATATTCCTGTTTATGCTCATGTAGTGGCAGCTTTTGACGCTGCCCCAACTTCAGGATGTAATCCTTTGAAAGTTACAATACAAAACAATTCAACCGGATCTAATATATTATATAATTGGAAATTTGGAGATAGTTGGTCAAGTTCCGAAACATCTAAAATATTCCAGAGGATTTTTGTGAATGATAAACCTTATGATTCTACTTTCAATATTACATTAACAGTTACTAATCTTTACGGTTGTGATAGTACAATTTCAAAATCATTTACAATTTATGCCAACTCAAAGGCAAATTTTATTGTAGAAAAATTAGATAGTTGTTCGCCTTTTCCTGTTAGAATTAAAAATTTATCTTCACAGGGTGCAACATGGTATGAATGGGACTTTGGTGATGGTACTCCAAAAAGTAATTTGTTTGAACCATCTCATATTTATACAAATACTACTCAAGACTTTAAAATACATCCTTTAAGATTGGTTACAAGAAATAATCATTTCTGTTATGATACATTGATAAAAAATATAATTGTATATCCAGAAATACATGTAAATTTTGCTGTAGATAAAACTGCGGGCTGTCAGCCCTTAACTCTTAACTTTTTATCGAATACAACTAATATAATAAATGGTACAGAATTCACTTGGACATTTGATGATGGTCAGTTTTCGTCGAAAGTATTACCTGAACCTCATACCTATTATAATTATACGAATAATTCTATAGTTAGAAATTTAAAACTGAAAGCTGTAAGTATGTATGGTTGTAAAGATAGTTTAGTCAAACCAATAACCATATATCCATATATATTTGCAAAGTTTTCTGTAAGCAAAAGTGAAATATGTTCGGATGAAGTATTTACAATAAATAGAAGTGCATCTACTGGTGCAATAAACAATTATTTATGGGACTTTAATAATGATGGTATTATTGATGCAACAACTACTTCACCTGAATTTCAACATACATACACAAATAAAACAGCGGCTTCGTTTGATAGGACAATAAAGTTAAAAGTAACAAATGCACAGGGTTGCGATACCTCGTTTACACAAACTATAAGAGTCCATCCTCCTGTAAAGGCCAACTTTGAGTTAAATCAATATGAAGTATGTTCACCAAACTATTCTATAATAAGAAATACTAGTGAAAATAGGGGAGTAGTGGCAAAAAAATTCTTATGGGATTATGGTGATGGGGATTTTTCAAATACCACAGATGAGTATCATACACATGTTTTTATAAACAATTCTTATACACTCGATAAGACTTACAAAATAAAACTTATTGCTGAGTCGGATCATAGATGTAAAGATAGTATTAGTAGAGAAATTGTTGTTCATCCAAAACCAAGAGCTGATTTTAATTTTCCTGCTCAAGTTGGATGTCCTCCTTTTACTGTAAATTTTAACAACTTTTCTCTTGGTACAAACTTAACATACAGATGGAATTTTGATGATGGATCGGGTGAAGTTTATGAAGCAGAACCATCACATGTATTTCAAAATTATAATTATGATTTGTTGACGAGAAATGTACGATTAATTGCAACGACAGAATTTGGATGTAAAGATACTGCAGTAAAACCAATAACCATATATCCTAAAGTTAATGTCGATTTTATGGCATCGGCATGGGAGGGCTGTAGCCCTTTGAGTGTGAATTTTGTAGGTTCGGCGATTAATCAAAGCGAGGTTATGTGGTATGTTAATGATGTTGCTTTTAGTACATTATATCAACCAACTTACAGATTTGTAAATAATACGCCATATACCAAAGTTTATGATATAAAATTTAAAGCTACCTCATTATACAGGTGTACTGCCGATACAACAAAGAAGGTTACTGTATATCCGACACCTGTAGTTGAATTTATACCACAACCAGTATTGCAAAGATTTGATACGCTCGCTGATATTACAAATGTTACATTTACAAATTATACAAATCATTTAGGTGTTGCTCCATGGTCATATTTATGGGATTTTGGCGATGGTACTCAAAGTAATAATAATGAACAAAATTTTGTTAAAGGATATAAAATTTGGGGTGATATAAATAAAGGTTTTCAGATACCAATTTCTTTAACTGTTTGGAATACTGAACATCCAGAATGCCGTGATACAAATATTCAATATATTACTATATTGCCTCCTATTCCTCAGGTTGAAATTTTTGAAGATGTGGCAGGTTGTCAACCATTTACTGTTACATTTAAATCAAAAACTAAATATAATTATCCAGATATTTACGTATGGAATTTTGGTTATAACAATCTTACATCTACCGAAAAAGAACCAACAGTGACATTTAAAGAACCAGGTGTATATATTGTTAAATTAACAGTGCAAGGTGATGGTGGCTATAATTGGGATTATAAAAAAGTTACAGTACATAGTAAACCAAAAATAGATTTTACATTTAGTCCAGAATTGGTAATGGTGGCCGATCAACAACGACCAGCAACACCTGTAAAGTTTTTCAATAATACTCAACTCGGAGAAAAATATATCTGGGATTTCGGCGACAATAGTACTTCAATCATAAAAGAACCTGAACATATTTATAATGCACCAGGTAAATATTATGTTACATTAATTGCAGAGTCTTCTGAAGGATGTATCGACACTATGGTTCATCCTAAACCTGTTATTGTTGAAGGAGCTAGATATCTTGAATTTCCTAGTGCATTTATTATAGATCCATCATCTCCGGCCAATGAGTATTACGATCCAGCACAGCCAGATCCACGAGTATTTAGACCTGTGGCAAATGGTGTAAAAACATACAGACTTGAAATATACAATAAATGGGGAGAATTGATATTTGTCTCGGAAGATGTTAATAAAGGCTGGAATGGATATATAAATGGAAAACCTGCTAAACAAGATGTTTACGTATGGAGAGTTAAAGCTACATTTACTGATGGATCTCCTTTAGTTAAAGCTGGTGATGTTACATTGTTAATTGGTCCAAGACATTAATATTAGATGATATAAAATTCATTAAATATTAAATGATATAAAATTAAAGATTAGTTAATTGTTAATTAATTTCTTAACCTAAAAAGCTTTTAATATGTTAAGTTTTAATGGTAATATTAACAAAATTACTGATAGAGTTACAAATTATCAATTAAAATTGATTTGTATTATTTTTTTCCTTATTGCAATTAGAAATAATATAATAAGTGGTCAGGATCCACAATTTTCACAATTTTATTCCAATCCATTATATTTAGCACCTTCATTTGCTGGAGGTGCTGAATCAAATAGAATTAATGCATGTTACAGACATCAATGGTTTAATTTGCCTGTTAAATTTATTGCGTATAGCTTTTCATACGATTTTTATTCTCAACCTTTTAATAGTGGTCTTGGATTTTTGTTTGTAAAAGATTATGCGGGAAGTGGAGAACTTGGTGTAACAAGTGTTGGTATTCAATATTCTTATAATTTTCAGGTGATTAGAGGAATAAGATTAAGACCAGGTTTACACTTTTCTTATCTTGAGCATGGAGTAGCATATAACAAACTTAAATTTATTGATCAAGTAATGTTTGATACTCCTACTTCAACATCGTTTGTTAATCCTCTTGATAGAACAAGAGATGTTGATTTATCTTTATCATTATTAGGATATTCAAAAAGAATTTGGTTGGGCATCACTGCAGATCATCTTTTGCGACCAAATATATCATTGTATGCAGATAAGTACAGGTTGCCTTTAAAATTTTATTATTTTGGTGGTGTTGAAATTTTGCGAAGAGGTAGATTGTTAAAACCATTAGATGAAACAGTAACTATTGCATTTATGTTAAAACATCAAGAATACAGTACACAATTGGATCTGGGAGTGTACTGGCATAAAAACCCTCTGGTCTTGGGATTATGGTATAGAGGTTTACCACCTTTTAATTCGCAAAGGGGAGATGCTTTTATAATTTTACTTGGTTATAAAACACCTCATTTTAATATAGGATATAGTTACGATATTACTATTTCTAATTTAATTTCTCATGCAATAGGATCACATGAAATAACAGCTACAGTTAAATTTTTAATGCCTCGAAAAAAGAAAATGGGACAGATTCCATGTCCTGAGTTTTGATTTAATATTTTGCATATGGTTTAAATGGAATAATTAAAAATTTCATAAAAAATATTTATATAATTTTTATAAGTAAATAATTAAAGTGTAGATAAATTTATTTTATCTAATTTTGAATTGAGCTTATTAGTTTTTTATATTATTAAAAATAAATTACTATTCCTACATCTATTATTGGATAAGCCTCAACGTTTAGCGGGATTGATGATTCAAATATAAAATGAAATGTTCTGTTCATTTCCAAATCGACACCTATTGGCAACCATAAAGGTACCCATGGTTCATTACCAAAATTTATCATCATATTGAAACCGGTAAAAAGGGTTATATCGTTTTTAATTCTAAACGTAAAATTTAAATTTCCATCCAGTCCAAAATTATTATACAAAAGATGGCAACCTGTTAGCATTGAAATATTAATTGGTAGACTATTGTAAATCGACCATTCTAAATTGCCAGCAAACATATTGCCTATGCGTGTTGTTCCTAAAATAATTTCAAAGTCAACTCCTCTTTTTAATCCTGCATTACAGTTGAAGAAAAAACCTAAATGATGATTGTAATAAGCTGGTGCAAAACCAATGGAAAAATTATATGGTGCTAAAACTTTTGCTGTATTAAGTAATTGAGATTTTGAAATTGAAATTGAAAAAATAAAAAATAAAAAAACAAGAAATCTTTTCATAAAATTTTGTTTAAAATATTTATTAGGGTAAGTTATTAAAATTTTTGAAAATTAATATATTTTGGTCTTCAAAAATTTTTATATTATAAAAAAAGTTAAAAAATAGCTGAAATCAAAACAAAAAACTTTAATTTCTTGTTAAAAATACATTTAATTAGTGATTCTTTAAAAAGTAAAAGTCACTATGAATTTTTTTAATAGAAAAAAATTGAGAAATAGTATTTGTAAATGAAAAAATAGCATTTGAAAAAAATAAAAAAATTTTTTACTCTTACATATATCATTTTAATTGAAAATTTTCTTATATACCAAATTTTTGCAGAATATACACTAAAAAATAGTATCAATTAAATAGTTACATATAATTTCAATGCATTTATATTTTTTCTAGTATTAATACAATTTTATTAAAATCGGCAGCTGTATTTATTATTTCTTTATATTTTTCAAATTCATATGGCTCAAGAAATAAAATATCATAATATTCTTGTATATTTATGGTTAAGATATTATCATTAAGATTATATTTAGATTGAAACAATAATACTTTTTTATTATTTTTTTCATAGCTCTTGTCGATGTTTAAGTTTTCAAGATTTTTTATTTCATAGCCTGAAGGTATTTTAATTCTCAATTCACGATAAAACGAGCGTTTATACTCGTCGTATACAGGTAATGTTCTATTCTCTTCTTTGTACATTTCAATCTGAGGTCCAATTAATTGTCCTACTTTAAAAATTACATTATTTCCTGCATTTTCCAATAAAGAACTAGTAGTACAACTAGCTTCGAGTATTAGTGGTTTTTCTCCAATGATTTCGGTTTCAATATTTTTAAAATTCCATGAATTAATATTTATATCTCCTAATAAATTTTTTAATATTTGATTGGCTACTTTTTCTTGATCTTCTTTTTTTAATAAACCAATATATGGCTGTAAAAATACAGCATAATATCCTTTGTTTTCTTGAATAACTTCCAGTTCGGCTTTACTACAATCATCATTAATAATTGTTTTTATATATAAATTATGAGCTGATTTGTCAAAATCAATAGGTTTGATGTATTTAATATGACTAAAATATGTCTTTACATTATTAATTTTAATTCTGGAAATAAACAAGCCATAGTTATCGGTATTTTCGTAAGGTATCAAACCATATCTATAAGCATACTTATCGGGTATAAGATATTTATTAGTTTCTGGAAAATAAAAAAGATATTGATTTAAAAATAGATATGATTGAAATTCAGGATCAAATTTAAATTTGGTTCTATTACTTGTAATTACTAATTCATGGTTTATATTAAAATAATCAAAAATGTTTGCAAACAATTTAGTAATGCCATGATTATTTGCAACATTGTATTTATAAATTTTTGTAAGATTTTCATATTCATCTTCACTTAGCTCAATTATATTGAAATTGTTTTTTAAGTAATTTTCGATTTTATATATTTTCTTTTCAAGAGGTAAGTTATCAAGATTTCCTATGTTTTTTGCTATTTTTCCTATTACTTTGCGATCGCTTTTTGAAATATTTTGATAAATACTTCTATATAAAGTTAAAGCTGCTTTATCGTATGAAATAATATCTTTTGTATTTGTTAAACAATTTTCATCAAGGTTAAATAGTATTTTTTTTGTGTAAAGAAAAACTGGAAAATTAGTAGCTGTATGAATAGGAGGAATATTTTTTTTTACAAATATCCAATGGTTTTTATTTGTAAATGTAGTATCTTTAATAATTTGTGCTGAATCATTAAGAATTTTAAATTTAAAAATTAAATTATTAGGTGAGTATAAATCAAATTTGTAAGAAATAATAGGATATTCATCTTGAAATAATTCGTAGTTGCCTGAAAAAGAAGGATTTTTTTTGATAATATAGTAATAATCAATTATATCTCCTTTTGAGAGCCCTTCTACTGCAAAATAAAAATATTTTTCGCCTGTTTTTTCATCTTTTGCTTCAAGTATTTTTGATTTATCTATGTTTATAGTATCACCAGTAGGTTTTAAAATTCTAATTCCTGCATCTATTATATTTGAATTTGAACTTGTATTTATAAATTTTTTGTTATTTCTTTCAATTTCTAAATCACTGAAAATTTTTTCAACTTGATGTAATAAATTGTATTCAACAAAAAGATCATTTTCAAAAGTGAATTCTATTACTGTATTTTTAAATATTATAACTTTTCCTGTTGTTGTATCAGTAATATTTATTGCAGGATTTTCCCATTTGAAGTTTTTTAATAAAATTTGAGAATGTATTAAATGAAATGAGAATAAAAAAATAATTGTCAATTTTATTCTTTTTCCAATACTATGCTTTGTCTGTATGCATTTTCTAACGACTTTATTAATGTATTCCATGATTCAAAAAATTCTTTTGTTATTAATAATGTATCAACGACTAAATTGTGAGTATATTTTATATAATTATCTTCAACATCATAATTTATGGTTGTACTAAAATTGTTATAGTTTAATGTTAAATTCTCTGGAATGTATTTTATCTTATAGCCATCAGGAATTTTTATTGTAAATGTAAATACTTTTTTAAATGTATAATCAAATGAAATAGGATGTTTTCTATTTTCTTGTATCTTATATTTTAAAAAGTTTCGATTTAAGTTTAAATTTATATATATATTTTTACCTGATTTTAAAATGTATTTATCTATCAAACAATTGTATGAAGTTGTACTATGAAGTGCATATGGTTCAAAATTAATTGTATAATCCAAAACTTGAAATTTATTATTTCCTTTTTCAAGTATTTTATTAATAATTTCTTTTTTATCTTTTTGTTGCAAGTTCATGGTTGTATTTAAAATATTGATTTTATAATATCCACTCATTGTTAAGTTACCTTTACCTTTAAGCTTATCACCATCAATTACAAAATTTACAGAATCAATAAAGACATTTATACTTGATGATACTGTAGGTATTTTTGATATTATATAATTATCTTTATTAATAGATATTAATGTTTCTTTACCTTGGATGAAGGAAGTAGGTATATCAAGAGGTTGATAATAACCTGTTGCATCAAGAAAATAGAATGTACTATCGGGAGCAATATATGTAATTATCATATGATTATCAGATAGTGGAGTGTATACTTGTGAGTATGAATAAGGTATCTCGGTAGTACCAACCCATGCAAAGTATGCATTTATTCCTTCTAAATTAAGCATAGTTTTCAGTAGAGCTGATTTATCTTTACAATCGCCATATCTATTGTTAAAAATAATATCTGATCGTCGTGGTATAAAACCACCGTATCCATATTCAAAAGCTATGTATTTTATATTTTCTTGCACCCAATAATATATTTTCTTTACTTTATCTATTTCATTAACACAATCTTTTGTGATTTCTTTGGTAATATTGATAATTTTTGAATGATCTGCATTACTGTCGTAATTTGCTACTAGATTATAATACCATTTATATAATGCATCTACATCTGTTAATACACTTATGTTTAAACCATTATTGAGTTGATATTTTTTAATTATAGGTATAAAATGTGGTACAAAATATCTTTTATCAGGTTCATATTCTTCTTTTTCAAGTTCTTTCAAATAAAAACCTTTCCATGTTATAATTTTCCTGTTATTTATATTATATGTTTGTATAAAAGGTTCTTGTGGCATATTGAGTTTTAAAATTTCAATATCAACATTATTATCACAATCTATTGTAAATTCTGCTTGATAAATTGGATGATAAGTATTCAAAAAAAATGAATTTAGTAGACGAGGTTCTTTTATATCATGAACTGTTTTCACTTCTACAATAGTACCTGGTGCAATTCCAGGAAAAGAAAAATTGATTTCTTTAACATCATCATAAAATATGTTAGAATTTATCCCTGTTTTGTTATAAAATTTTTTAACAGGTATTTTTTTGTATTTTTTATTTTTTAAAACATATGAACATGCTTCTATTTTTATCAAATTTAAAAATTCACTTGAATATATTTTGTGCATTGTTGGTAAGTTCTGAGTGTTTTTCAAAAATATATACTGTTCTGTTGTATATAATTTAATATCTAAATTGTTTTTTATTATATCAATCTTGTATAAAGTTTTATCTAATATTTGTATATAATTATCATTAGGGTATAAATCTTTGAATTTTTTATAAGTTTCGATTTTGAATTGAGCATACGTATTTTTAGACAAATAAAAAGATATTAAAATTGTTATACTTATGTTTATAAGTTTTATCATTTTTATTATTAATCAATAACTTAATTATTATAAAAAGGCAATGTTTCTTTTCGGTGAAGTTACCAAATTTTAATTAATTTTCATAAAGAAGTAGTTTTGTTTTCTTGAAATAATGTCAGATTATTTATTCAAAAGTAGTTTTTATTCAAAACAAGAGATAAAAAAATTTAAAAAAGCCAAGATTTACTATTAATATATATCAATAGTATAATAATATTTTAAATTTATTTTTACTATAAGAGTTTTTACACTTAAGCTACTTAAAAATTTAATATATTAATGTTTACCTTACTTTAATTTTATAGTTTACTTCAATTTGTCCTTTAGTGATTTTATTTAATTTACTCTGTAATAATTTTCTTTTTAATGGTGAGACATGATCGATAAAAAGTATTCCTTCAAGGTGGTCGTATTCGTGTTGAATAATACGTGATTTAATTCCTGAGAAATCTTCTTCTTGTAGCTCAAAATTTTCATCATAATATCTAATCGTAATCGATTCAGGCCTAGTAATATCTTCTCTGATTCCAGGCAGGCTTAAACATCCTTCGTTAAATATTTTATGTTCTCCGTATTTTTTTAAAATTATTGGGTTTATAAATATCTTTTTAAAGTTTTGTAATTCTGGATCATTTTTGTCCATTTCACTGGCGTCAACAACAAATATTCTAATCGATTCACCAACTTGAGGTGCTGCAAGGCCAACTCCATCAGATGCATACATTGTTTCAAACATTGAATCTATAAATTTTTTTAATTCTTCTTTATTTATATTTTCTAAGTCAACATTTACTGCTTTTTTTCGTAAAATAGGAGAACCATAAATTTCAATAGGTAAAATCATAATATTTATTTACTTATTTATTTATTTTTATTTGATAACATTTCTAAATATGATTGTAATATAATAACTGCACTTATTGCATCTGTTAATTCTTTATTTTTTCTTTTATTTTTAGGTACGCCACCTTCAATCATAGCTTGTAATGCCAATTTTGAAGTAAATCTTTCATCGATAAATTTAACATCGATTTCAGGAAATTTTATTTTAAATTTTTTAACAAAATTATCTATTTGATTAACAATTTCAGCAGGTTGATTGTTCAATTTCATTGGGTATCCTATAACAATTTCTTCAACTTTTTCATTATTTATATAATTTTCCAAGAATTTTAATAATTCGTTTGTTGGTATAGTAGTTAATTTATTTGCAATAATTTTTAAAGGATCTGTAACTGCAATTCCTGTTCTTTTCAAACCATAGTCGAGAGCTAAAATTCTACCCATAATAATATAATAAAATAAAAAAGTGGCATTATAATGCCACTTTTTTTAAATTAAATTGAAGCAAGCCTTTTATAATAGTTGTATCTCCATTTTGCATGTTCTTCAGCTGCTTTGAATAATTCTTCTGCTTCTTTAGGAAAAGCCTTTTTCAATGCACTGTATCTTACTTCTTGATTCAAGAAATTTTGGAATTTACTCCAATCAGGTTCTTTAGAATCTATTTCAAGAGGATTTTTACCTTCTTTTTCAAGCAATGGATTATATCTGTATAACAACCAATAACCACATTCTACAGCAAGTTTCATTTCTTCTTGTGACTTACCCATTCCTGCTTTTAAACCATGATTTATGCATGGAGAGTATGCTATGATGATTGATGGGCCATTGTACGATTCAGCTTCTCTAACAGCCTTAAGTAGTTGATTTTGACTTGCACCCATGGCTACTTGGGCAACATATACGTAGCCATATGACATTGCCATTAATCCAAGATCTTTTTTACGAACTCTTTTACCCGAGGCTGCAAATTTTGCAATAGCACCTAATGGAGTCGATTTCGATGATTGTCCACCAGTATTTGAGTAAACTTCGGTATCAAGGACGAGTATATTAACATCTTCACCAGAAGCAATTACATGATCTAATCCACCATATCCAATATCATAAGCCCATCCATCACCACCAATTATCCAAATTGATTTTTTGATTAGATATTGTTTTAAATCAAGTATTTGTTTTGCTATTTCTGAATTTTCTTTTTCTAATTGGTTAACTATTTTTATTGAAGCCAACTTTGATAATTGTGCATTATCCTTATATGCCATCCATTCTTTGAAAGCTTCTTTTGTGGCATCATTTACAAGATTGTTTTCAATAGCTTTTTGCATTAAATTTGCAATTCTTTCTCTTTGTTTTTTTACGCCAAGAGCAATACCAAATCCATATTCGGCATTATCTTCGAATAGTGAATTTGCCCATGCTGGTCCTTTGCCTTCTTTGTTAGTACAATATGGAGTTGATGGTGCCGAACCTCCATATATTGATGAACAGCCTGTAGCATTGGCAATAATCATTCTATCGCCAAATAGTTGAGTTATGAGTTTTATATATGGTGTTTCACCACAGCCAGCACATGCACCTGAGAATTCGAATAATGGTTGAGAAAATTGACTATTTTTAACACTTTTATCAATTTCAAGGTTTTCGGTCTTATATGTTATGTTATTTGAAATGTAGTCCCAGTGTTCTACTTCTTTTAATTGTGTTTCCAAAGGTTTTAATACCAGTGCTTTTTCTTTTGCAGGACATGTATTGACACAAACACCACATCCAGTACAATCAAGAGGGCTAACTTGCAAACGATATCTATAACCTTCAAAACCTTTACCTTTAATTTCTAAAGTTACTATATCTGAAGGAAGATTTTTCATTTCTTCCTCATTAATTAAAAACGGCCTTATACATGCATGTGGACAAACATATGAACATTGATTACACTGAATACAATTTTCAGGAATCCATTCGGGAACTTCAACTGCAATACCTCTTTTTTCATATTTAGTTGTTCCTGGAGGAAATGTACCGTCTTCTCTTCCAACAAAAGCGCTAACCTTTAAATCATCTCCTTTTAAACTATTAATTGGAATAACAACATTTTTAATAAATTCTGGTAAATTATTTGTAGGTTGAGTATTTTCAATTTTTATATTTGCCCATTCTTCGGGAACTTCAACTTCAACAACTTCCTGACCTCCACGATCAACAGCAGCATAGTTCATTTTTACAATTTCATCACCTTTTAATCCAAATGATTTATCAATGGCTTTTTTCATTTCTTTAACAGCCAATTCATAAGGTATAATGTTAGTAATTTTGAAAAAGGCCGATTGCATTATAGTATTTGTTCGTCCTCCTAAACCTATTTCTTTTGCAATTTTTGTTGCATTAATAACATAAAATTTTATTTTATTTTCAGCTAGATATTTCTTAATATTATCAGGTAATCGATTTTTTGTTTCTTCAATATCCCAAATGCTATTTAATAAAAATATACCTCCCTTCTTAAGTCCTTTTAACATATCATATTTATTAAGATAGGCAGGTACATGACAAGCTACAAAGTCAGGTGTATTTACCAAGTAGGTTGAACGAATTGGCTTATCTCCAAATCTTAAATGTGAGATAGTAACACCACCAGATTTTTTTGAATCATAAGCAAAATATGCTTGAACATATTTATTGGTATTGTCACCTATAATTTTAATTGAGTTTTTATTGGCACTAACAGTACCATCTGAGCCAATACCATAAAATTTAGCTTCGAAAAGTCCTTCTGACGAAATACTAATTTCTGGTTTTTGTGGTAGTGATGTATATGTTACATCATCATCAATACCAATTGTAAATCTATTTTTAGGATTTTTGCTATTTAAATTTTCAAATACTGTTATTATTTGAGCTGGTGTAGTATCTTTAGAGCTAAGACCATACCTACCACCAATAATCAAAGGAGAATTTTCTTTATTATAAAATACATTTTTAATATCAAGATATAGTGGTTCACCTTCTGCGCCGGGTTCTTTTGTTCTATCAAGAACAGCTATTCTATTTACAGTTGATGGTATAACGTTGAGTAAATATTTTGATGAAAAAGGTCTGTAAAGATGAACAGCAACAACTCCAACTTTTTCACCTTGTGAATTCAAATAATCAACAGTTTCGCGTATAGTTTCTGTAACAGAGCCCATTGCTATAATGATACTTGTGGCATCAGGTGCACCATGATATACAAAAGGAGAATAATTTCTTCCAGTAATTTTAGAAATTTCTTGCATATAATAATTTACAATATCGGGCACAGCTTCATAAAACCTATTGCATGATTCTCTAGCTTGAAAGAAAATATCAGGATTTTGAGCTGTACCTCTTGTAACAGGATGTTCTGGATTTAAAGCTCTGTTTCTAAATTCTTGTAGAGCTTTATAATCAATTAAATTTTTTAAAATTTCTTGATCAGCGATTTCTACTTTTTGTATTTCGTGTGAAGTACGAAAACCATCAAAAAAATGTAAGAAGGGTATTCTTGATTTAATTGCTGAAAGATGAGCAACGGGAGCTAAATCCATTATTTCTTGTACACTACCTGTTGCAAATAGAGCAAAGCCAGTTTGACGAGTACTCATTACATCGCTATGATCTCCGAATATTGATAAAGCATGTGCTGCAACAGCTCTTGCCGATACATGAAATACACCAGGTAATAGTTCACCTGCTATTTTATACATATTGGGAATCATCAGTAATAATCCCTGTGAAGCTGTAAATGTTGATGTCAGTGAACCTGCTTGCAAAGAGCCATGAACAGCACCAGCAGCCCCAGCTTCCGATTGCATTTCTACGACTTTTACCGTTTCGCCAAAAATATTTTTTCTCCCCATAGCAGCCCATTCATCAACATATTCTGCCATGGTTGAGGATGGTGTAATAGGGTATATAGCAGCTACTTCGCTAAACATATATGCAACATGTGCTGCTGCATAGTTACCATCACATGTTATAAATTTTTTATCTCCTACCATTTTTTTAATTTTATTAAAAAGTTTTTTGCAAAAATAAAAAAAGCTGTTTCCTTTTTGTTATTTTTTTATCAAAAAAATTAAATTTTTAACATAAAATATAATAAGTAATTTATTATCTGACGATTAGATATCACCATTCATTGAAATTAAAAATTCTTCGTTCGATTCTGTTTTACTTAATTTCTCTCTAAGAAATTCCATTGCCTCGATAGGATTCATATCGGAAAGATATTTTCTTAAGATCCATATTCTATTTAAATAAGCTTTATCGAGTAATAGATCTTCTCTTCTGGTACCTGAAGCTGTAACATCAACGGCTGGGAATATTCTTCTATTAGCCAGACGTCTATCAAGTTGTAATTCCATATTTCCAGTTCCTTTGAATTCTTCGAAAATAACATCATCCATTTTCGAACCTGTATCAATAAGAGCAGTGGCTATTATTGTTAATGAACCTCCATTTTCAATATTACGAGCTGCACCGAAAAATCTTTTTGGTTTTTGCAATGCATTTGAATCAACACCACCTGATAAAACTTTACCACTTGCTGGAGCAATAGTATTGTATGCTCGTGCAAGACGTGTAATAGAATCTAATAATATAACAACATCATGTCCACATTCTACTAAACGTTTAGCTTTTTCAAGTACTATGCTTGCAACTCTAACATGTCTTTCTGCTGGTTCATCAAATGTTGAAGAAATAACTTCAGCCTTAACATTTCTTTCCATTTCAGTTACTTCTTCTGGTCTTTCATCTATTAACAATATTATTAGGTAAACTTCAGGATGATTTGCGGCTATAGCATTTGCGATGTCTTGTAATAAAATAGTTTTTCCTGTTTTTGGTTGAGCTACTATAAGTCCTCTCTGTCCTTTGCCAATAGGTGCAAACATATCGATTACTCTCACGCTCAAATTACCTTTTTCGCCTTTCTTTATTAATGTAAATTTTTCATTGGGAAATAGGGGAGTGAGATAATCAAATGGTATTCTGTCTCTAACATATTCAGGATCTCTGCCATTTATTTCTTCAATTTTTACAAGAGCAAAATATTTTTCTCCTTCTTTAGGAGGTCTTATTGTACCTTTAACTGTATCTCCTGTTTTTAATCCAAAAAGCTTAATTTGTGATTGACTTACGTATATATCATCAGGTGAATTTAGATAGTTATAATCGGAAGATCTTAAAAATCCATATCCATCGGGCATAATTTCTAGAACTCCGGATGCCGAAATTATACCTTCAAATTCAGAAATTCCAAAAGTTGATTGTTTTTCTATTTTACTTAAAATTTCTGCTTTTTCAATTATTTCTTTTTCCTTTTCTTTTTCTTTGGTTATTTCATATGTTTCTTTTACCTCAATATCCGGCAAATCGTATGTAATTATTTCTGAGTCAAAATTTTCTACATTTAAAATATCTATTTTACTTTCCTCAGAATCGTTAATACTTTCAAGCTCTTTATCGATTAGATTTTCAATTAATGTTTTATTTTCTTCTTCTTTAATTTCTTTTTGTGAAATTTCAGATAAATCAATTTTATCTTTTTTCTTTATTCTTTTTCTTTTTGTTTTTGTAGTACTTGTTGTAACATTATTTTCTCCTGTATCTTCTTTTACCTCAATGTTTTCAATGTTTATAGTTTGTTGCACTACGTCTTGAGGTTTACTTGTACTCTCTAATAATTTTTCTTTTTTTTCTGATGAGAGAAAGTTTTGTTTTTCAATGATTTTTTCAATTAAGTCTTGTTTTCTGAGCGTCTCAACTTTTTTAATGTTTAAACTTTTAGCTATTTCTCTTAACTCAGAAACTAATTTTTTGTTAAGTTCTAAAACATCGTACATAGTTTTTCCTTGCTATTTTATGATTTGAAAAAAGTATTATTGTAAATTCCTTGACAATTAAGATTTATAAAAAATCACCTCTGGAAATTTTGTGCAATTATATAATAAAAATTAAATATTGCAAAATGGTTTATCAATATTTTTTTAAAAATTTAATTTCAATGAACAAAAATTTGATAACAAAATTAATAAAAAATTTTATTTTTATGTTGAATTTGTAATTTTTTTTATTATTTTTGAAATTTGATATTGATGAGGCGTTATTGGGAATTGTGAGGTTTTTAATTATTTCATATTTAAAACGTTTTCATTATGCGACAGCTTAAAATTTCTAAACAAGTTACTAATAGAGAAACTATTTCTCTCGAAAAGTATTTACACGAAATCAGCAAAATTGAATTAATTTCACCCGAAGAAGAAGTAGAACTTGCTCGACGTGTTAAACAAGGTGATCAAGTTGCTCTTGAGAAACTTGTAAAAGCCAATCTTCGATTTGTTGTATCAGTTTCAAAACAATATCAAAATCAAGGTTTAAGTTTACCAGATCTTATAAATGAAGGAAACTTAGGATTGATTAAAGCTGCTTATAGATTTGATGAGACTAGGGGTTTTAAGTTTATATCTTATGCTGTGTGGTGGATACGACAATCGATTTTGCAAGCACTTGCCGAGCAAGCAAGAATTGTTAGATTACCACTCAATCGCATAGGATCTATTAATAAGTTAAATAAAGTTTTTAATGAACTTGAACAAAAGTTTGAAAGAGAACCTACAATTCATGAAATAGCTGAAGCAATGGAAATGGCACCTGAAGAAATAAAAGAGATTTTAAAAAATTCTAATAAACATGTTTCAATGGATGCTCCTTTACAACAAGATGATGATAATAGTCTGGTTGATGTGCTCGTAAATCCTGAAGCTCATAATCCTGAAAAAGAATTAATGGATGAATCTTTAAAAAAAGAAGTTGAAAGAATTTTATCAACATTGAGTTATAGAGAAGCAAATATATTGCGTTTATACTATGGTTTAGGTGGTCGTGCACAATGTACACTTGAAGAAATAGGTGAAGAGTTTAATTTAACAAGAGAAAGAGTAAGGCAAATAAAAGAAAAAGCTATAAAAAGGTTAAGAACTAATTTGAAAAATAAAATTCTAAAATCATATCTTGGTTAGGCAATAAAAATTGATTACTTTTGCTGATCATTATTAATGGTCAGCAAAAAATATTATTATGATAAATCAAAAACGTTTAGTTGCTCCATCAATTTTAGCAGCAAATTTTGCAAATCTTGAAAAAGATATTGCATTGATAAATGAAAGTGAAGCCGATTGGATTCATTGTGATATAATGGATGGTGTTTTTGTTCCAAATATATCTTTTGGATTACCAGTTGTTTATTCGCTTAAAAAAATTGCAAAAAAACCTCTTGATGTTCATTTAATGATTGTTAATCCAGAAAGATATATAAAAGATTTTTTTGATGCAGGAGCTAACATTCTTACTGTTCACTATGAAGCTTCGATACATTTACATCGAACAATAGAAGAAATTAAAAAATATGGCATGCTTGCAGGTGTATCTATTAATCCTCATACTCCTGTGAATCTTCTAGAATTAGTTATTCCAATGGTTGATATGGTTTTGATTATGTCTGTAAATCCAGGTTTTGGAGGACAAAAATTTATTGATTTTTCTTATGAAAAAATAAAACAACTTAGAAGATTAAGTGATAAATTAAATCCAGAACTATTAATTGAAGTTGATGGTGGGGTTGACCTTAATAATGCAAAAAAATTGTATGAAAGTGGTGTTAATATTTTAGTTGCAGGTACAACAATTTTTGAATCAGATGATATTATTACTACTATCAAATCTTTAAAAAATGCATAAAAAAAGAAGGTATTTATTTTACCTTCTTTTTATTTTCTGTATATTTCATCAGAAACAGTGAGACGTTTTCGTCCTTTAGCTCTTCTACGAGCAAGAACTTTTCTTCCATCGTGTGTTGACATCCTTTTCCTGAAACCGTGAGTATTTCTTCTTTTTCTGTTCGATGGTTGATATGTCCTTTTCATTGATAATTATATTTAAATTTGTTAAACAATATTTTTAAAAATAATTGATTGCAAAAGTAATCTATTTTGATAAATAACCAAAAAAAAATTAACAATTTATTTATTCTATTATTCTTGCATTTTGAACTTTTTCGTTAAGTAAGGCATATTCAATAACTTCTTTAATTGTTTTAACATAAATAAATTTAAGATTTTTCAAGTATTTTTCAGGTATTTCTTCGATATCTTTTTTATTTTCTTCGCTAAGAATAATTTCATAAATACCTGCTCTTTTTGCTGCTAAAATTTTTTCTTTAATACCACCAACGGGCAAAACTTTACCTCTTAAAGTTATTTCTCCTGTCATAGCAATTCCTGGTCTAACTTTTCTTTGTGTAAATGCAGAAGCTATTGAAGTTACCATGGTTATTCCAGCCGATGGTCCATCTTTTGGAATAGCACCTTCGGGTACATGAATATGAACATTCCATTTTTCGAAAATATCAGGATTTAATTGTAATAATTCTGCATGTGATTTAATATATTCTAAAGCTATAGTTGCAGATTCTTTCATGACATCTCCTAAATTTCCTGTTAAGGTTAAATTTCCTTTTCCTTTACTTAAACTTGTTTCTATAAATAATATTTCTCCACCAGTTGGAGTCCATGCAAGTCCTGTAACAACCCCTGCTTGTTCATTTCCATCATATTTTTCTTTTACGTATCGAGGTGCGCCAAATATTTTATTAATATCTTCTAAAGATAATATTTTATTATATTTTTCGCCAGTAGCAACCTTTCGAGCAATTATTCTTGCTATTTTAGCTATATTTTTGTCTAATTGTCTTACACCCGATTCTCTTGTATAATTTTCAATTAAATATTCAAGTACTTCATCTGTTAAAATAAAACTTTTTGGTTTTAATCCGTGTTCTTTTAATTGTTTTGGGATTAAATGTCGTTTAGCAATTTCAATTTTTTCCTCCAACAAATAACCTGAAATTTCGATGATTTCCATTCTATCAAGCAATGCAGGGTGAATAGTATGTGTTGTATTTGCTGTAGCAATAAACATAATTTTTGAAAGATCAAATTCTATTTCTAAGTAATTATCATAGAAGGTTGAGTTTTGTTCAGGATCTAATACTTCAAGCAAAGCTGATGCTGGATCGCCATGAAAATCCTTACCAATTTTATCAATTTCGTCAAGTACAAATACTGGATTAGCTGATTTAACTTTTTTTAGGCTTTGAATAATTCTTCCTGGCATTGCACCGATATAAGTTTTTCTATGGCCTCTTATTTCAGCCTCATCGTGTAACCCTCCTAATGACATTCTAATATATTTTCTTTTAAGTGCACGAGCGATACTTTTTCCAAGTGAAGTTTTTCCAACACCAGGAGGCCCTATTAAACAAAGTATTGGAGCTTTCATATCTCCTTTTAATTTCAATACTGCTAAATGTTCAAGTATTCTTTCTTTAACTTTTTCAAGACCAAAATGATCTTCATTTAATATCTTTTCAGCTCTTTTTAAATCAAAATTATCGGTTGTATATTCATTCCACGGCAATTCTAATAATGTTTGTAAGTAATTTAATTGTACAGAATATTCTCCTGTTGCTGGATTTAAACGACTAAGTTTTTCTACTTCTTTTAAAAATATATTATTAACTTCTTTTGACCATTTTTTCTTTGTTCCTCGTGCTTTTAGTTCTTCTATTTCTTTTTCTATAGGATTTCCTCCAAGTTCATCTTGAATGGTTTTCATTTGCTGGTGAAGAAAGTATTCTCTTTGTTGTTGTTCAAGGTCCATTCGTGCTTTAGTCTGAATATCTAGTTTCCATTCAAGTATCTGAACTTCTCGAGTAAGGTATTGAATTAATAATCTAGCTCTTTTTTTATAATCATTTAATTCTAATAATCTTTGCTTTTCATGTATTTTAATATCAGTGTTCGAACAAATAAAATTAATTAAAAATGTCGGACTTTCAATATTTTTTACTGCAAATGAAGCTTCTGGTGGTATATTGGAGGATAGTTGTATCATTTTTAACGATAAATCTTTTAATGTATCAACCATTGCTTCAAATTCACTGTCATTTTTGTCAGGTTTATTTTCTTTAAGTAATTTAATTTTAACTTTAATAAATGGTTCTTCTTCTATAAGTTCAGTCGATTCAAAGCGTTTTTTACCTTGAATTATGGCTGTCGTTGAACCATCAGGCATTTCAAGTATTCGAATTATCGAAGCAATGGTGCCCGTTTTGTATAAATCTTTATATTCTGGATCATGTATATTAGGATTTTTTTGTGCTACAATTCCTATAAGTTCTCTGTTTTTATAAGCTTCTCTGACAAGTTTAATTGATTTATCTCTTCCTAAAGAGATTGGTAAAATTACCCCTGGGAATAATACATTGTTTCTTAATGGTAGTAGAGAAACAATTTCGGGAACTTCTATTTTTTCTTCTTTTTCATCTTCCTCATTGGTTAAGAGAGGAATAAATTCACCATTCCCATTATTATGAATTCCTGAAATTACATAAATAGTTTTGAATAAATCTGTCATTTTTTTCATTTTCAACCTCCATGATTTATTATTATGTGACATATTGACATAGATTGATTAAATCAATTATTTATTATAATTTGATTTCAATATATGTCAATAAGTATACCAAAGTTATTTTTTATATTCTTCGGTATTATTGTATATATATTGCAAAATTTCAATATCAATATCAGTTAAGGATTTATTTCTTCGTTTCATCATTTCTTGAATATTTTCTATTGCTTTTTCGAATTTATAAAGAGAAAAACCTGTTGAACCTCCCCAGCTAAATGATGGTATATAATTTCTTGGATAACCAGCACCAAAAATATTTGCTGATATACCTACTACAGTTCCTGTGTTAAACATAGTATTGATGCCGCATTTTGAATGATCGCCCATAATTAAACCACAAAATTGTAAACCTGTATTAATAAAACTTTTTTTTCGATAATTCCATATTTTTACACTTCCATATGTATTTTTTAAATTTGATGCATTTGTATCAGCACCCAAGTTACACCATTCTCCTATTATTGATTGTCCTATAAATCCATCATGTGCTTTGTTTGAATATCCAAAAATTATGGAATTATTAATTTCACCTCCAGCTTTTGAATATGGCCCTATAGTTGTTGGGCCATAAATTTTAGCTCCCATTTTAATGGCTGAATCATGACACAAAGCAAATGGTCCTCTTATTAAACTTCCTTCCATTACCTCAGCATTTTTACCAATATATATAGGTCCTCCTGTTGTATTTAAAACTGATGCTTCGCATTTTGCCCCTTCCTCTAAAAAAATTTTTCCATCGCCTATTATAGTATTTGTTTTACTAAGTTTTTCAGATGTTTTATTTATTGTCAATAATTCAAAATCTGAATTAATTTCTTCCTTATTTAACAAAAATAAATCCCATGGAAAATTTATTTTTTTAATTTTTATAATTTTTGAATTAATTTGTTTAAAATTAATGCATTCGGAATTTGTTAACGATTTTATTAATGCAGATCCACTGTTTGCAGCAATAATGATATCATTGAATTTTAAAATTTCGTTTTCTTTTAAGTTTTCAATTTCTTCTATTAAAATTTTTTCTGGCAAGATTGTGCTATTGATGAATATATTTTTAGTTCCTATATTTATTGGATACTTTTTTTGCAAATATTCTGATGTGCAAAAAGATAACGATGAATTAAGAAATTTTTCCCATTTTTCTTTTATGGTAAGTATTCCTATTCTCAATTCAGATATAGGACGCGTAAATGTAAGAGGTAACAGATTTTCAAAATCTTCAGAATTGTCAATAAGAATATAATTTTTGTTGTTCATTTTTTTATGTTTTCAAAATTAATTATTTTATTTACATAAAAAAAGCTCCGTTTATTTATCCGGAGCTTTTTATTTTTATATTATATAAATTTTAATTTACTTTTCATTCTTGATTTTCTTGTTTCTTTTTCTTTTCTAAGTGCGATTTGTAACGATTCATAAATTTATCAACACGTCCTGCTGAGTCAACAAGTTTCATCTTACCTGTAAAGAAAGGATGCGATGTATTTGAAATTTCAAGTTTGTACAATGGATATTCTTTTCCATCATCCATTTTGATTGATTCTCTTGTATTGGCTGTTGACCTTGTAACAAAGGTAAAACCATTTGAAACATCTTTAAATACTACCAATCTATAATTTTCTGGATGTATACCTTTTTTCATTTTAAAAATTTTTTTTTAACTCAATTTCAGCATGCAAAAATAATGATATTTTTTAAATAAAAAAAATATTTTTAGAAATGATAGCCTAACGCAATCTTAACAAACCTTCCAGGCATGTAGTACATGTCTTTCTCAGCATAGTTTTCATTAAAAATATTTTCAATATTAAATTTTATTATAAATTTTTTAAGTTCATAATTTAAGTTAAAATCAAATGTTACAAAATCAGGGTATTTAATTATATCTTCATTTATTAAGTCTTTTCTTATATCTTCTCCATTAATCGTTTTGTAAGGAACTTTTTCAAAAGTATTCCAATCAAATGTATATAGCCAGTTGTCTTCATATCTTTCTCCTGAATATCTGGCACTTATTGTTGTTGAAATATTTTTGTATTCAAATGTTAAGCCAGTTGAAAGTGTTTTATTTCTGACATACCTGATTGGATACCATTGAGAATCAATTTTGACCTTTGATTTAAACATATATGTTCCATTTAGAAATCCAAAAATCTTGAAATTTTGTGTAGCGAATGCATTAATTGTTGTAGAAACTTCTATTCCATTCATTATTGAATTATTTGAGTTTTTATATGATGTAGTATCGGGTGGTATTGTATATGATACTATCAAATTTCTATGCCATGTATTAAAAATTGTTAGGTTGGCAAATATGTTGTTCATGTTTAAACTTAATCCTCCATCAATAGTCCATGATTTTTCAGGTTTTAAATCATTATTTCCTTTGTAATTAAAAGTTCCCCACATTGAATTATAAGAATATTTACCTGTCTTTTTAAAGGCATCTGGAGCAAGAAAAGCTTTGCCAGCACTAGCATGAATATTTAAATATTGTAATAAATTGTATTTAATTGTAATATTTGGATTTATTGTTATGTAGTTGTCTTTTGATTTTGTAACATTTAAATAGTCGGTAGGTACTATTTTAAAGATTATATAATCTATTCTATTACCTATAGATATTTTAAGTTTTTTCATCTGTGATATATTTATTTGTGCATATAAACCAGTGTAACTATTTACGTAATTGGGTAAATAAGGATATGATCTATTGGTTTTGTTTTCCCATCTTTCAGAAGTATATTCTTTGGTATTATTTTCTAATCCAATAATTATCTTATTTTTGTTGAATATGTATTCGTCCTGCAAAATTATCCCATAATTTAAAATTGAATTTTTGTCTGAAATAAATGCCGTGTCTGAGTTGTTGTTATATATTTCATTTTTTTCAATTGAATAGTAAGGAATAAATCTTAGATTATGATTATTAATGTTTTTTTCTAAAATTATATTATTATTTATTCTATTTATACTTTTTTTCTGTTGACCATAAATTCCCCAAAATGTCCCATTCATAAAAGTATGAGGAACATAAAAGATATCATTATAAAAATTTAATTTTAATTTTTTATTATTATTATATCCTAATCGTACCCCAATATTGTATTTTTTATATTCAGTGTTATTATAAGTTTTATTATACGATTTTTCTTCTATTATTTGTCTTTCATAATTGTTTAATTTTAATAAATTGTTGTTGCCTGTTTTATAAGGCTTATTTTGATCATTATAACTTATATATGCATCAAAATTTATTTTGCTTGAAATATTTCCACCTATGTTTGCATTTAATTCGTGTGTTTCATAACTACCAATAGTTCCATATATCGATCCGCCAATTTTCCCTGAATTCTCTTTTGTGACTATATTAATAATACCTCCCATAGCACCACTTCCATAAAATGATGAAAAAGGTCCTTTTAAAATTTCAATTTGCGAGGCATTATAGGTGTTAATAGATGCAATATTTTTTGTGCCTGCTGGTATTCCATTTATTAAGATTTTTACATATGGTTCTCCAGAGGTTGGTACAAAACCCCTCATACCAATATTCGATTCTATTCCTTGATAATCAATAATATCAATATTTACTACCTTTTTTAAAATTTGACCAATATCGTTATGTGTAATTGATGATAAATTTTGCTTTGAAATTATTTGAACATTGTAAGGTAATTCTTTTAATAATGACATGCTTCTGAATGCCTCGATTTTTACTTCTTCGATACTGTATTGTAATAAAGTATCATTTTGTTGTTGAGAATTTGTATTATTAATAAATAAACAAATTTTAAGAATAACTAACATTAAGAGTATAACTGTTCTTTTCATAATTATTAAGTTTTATGGTTAAACGTTTTAAAAAATAAACCATAAACTCTCGGAATTATTTATCAATGAAGTGATTTAAATTTTAAATCACTTAGCTTTTGAACCCGAAAGCTCATGATCTTGACAGGAATATGGCAGGTCTTCTGGCTTTCCCGACTTTTAGGGCCTTCCCATCCTGGGTACCCAGAACAGTGGCTTAAGAATCCTAAAAGCACTTATTCCTGTATATTTACAGGAATCGGGATCACAGCTGCGGGTACAGCTCCGGACTCGCTTTTTTAGCTACACCGGATTCCCTTTTAATCAACTGTTATACGAACTTCTAACAGTCGAACCATATTCCTTTGCAAATATAAAATTTTTGATTTTTATTTAAAAAGATTTGTTTATCGTTCTAAAAAAATTAATTTAATTTTTTCTTGATAATGGATCGAATAAAAAAAATTATGTTTGAAAAAAGTGAAAGAATATTTTCTATATTTTCTACTTTAGAAACTATTTTAAAAAATTTGCTAAGTTTTTTACAATTTACTAAAATCTTGCAGAATCTTTGCTAAAAAAATTACATAAAACTATTGACAATAAATTACTTATTTTATTATTATGTATTGCTTATAGAATTTTTAGAAAGAAAATAATTTTTTATAAAGTATTTAAAATTTAAAAATTTTATAAAAATATGATTTTTTTGTGGTTATGACTTTCAGAATATAAATTCCTGCTTTTAAATGGTCGATATTTATTTGTTTGATTGAGTTTTGGTAACATTGAATGATTTTTCCTTTGGAATCAAGCAATATTATACTAAGGATATCTTCATTGTTTAAGTTACTAATATAAATTTTATCTTTTGAAGGATTTGGGAATATTTTTATTGTTTGGTTTATTATATTTTGTTGTAAGGAAACGGGTTTCTTTACAACAATCTTTTTAACTGTTGAATCTTTTTCATAACCTTTTTCTATTATTAATTTTACGAAAAATATACCTTCTTCATTGAAAGTATAAACAGGATTTTGTTCATATGAATCAATAATGTTATCGTTATTAAAGTCCCATTTAATTATTTCTGGCATTCCATAAGAGAGGTTATTAAAATATACAGTAAAAGGAACTATTCCAATGGTATCATGGCATGAAAATTTAGCAAAAATTTCGCCTATTGTAATTTCATCAATTCCAATATCTGTAAAACCCCAATCGCTCTGTGCTACAAATTTAATAATTCCTGAACTTGAATATATATCTCCAAGATCAATTTTATATCTTGTCCAATTTTCAGCAATTCCAAGTTTGGCTATCTCTTTGAAAGTTTTGTCAGAGTTTTCCGATAAGTAGATAAATAAACTATCATATCCATTCGGATTTATATAATAAAACTTGATAGCTTTTCCTCCAGGTAAGGTTGAAAAATCAATATGCAAAGATAATTCTCCTTTTAAAAAAGGTAGTGAGTAAGAAGTATTGAATTTAGCGCAATGTTTGGTGTTGTTGGCACCTGGTGGTTTGAATGTTGTATCTTCAAGATCCCATGCAGATCTTTTTATTCCATCATCATTACGACTCCAAGAATTGTTACCCGAAGAAGGTATGTTTTTCCAATATATTGATGGTACATCTCTAATAGCATCTCTATTAATCCATTCATTTTCAAATCCCTCATAAAATGGAAGTGATGCATAATAATTGACCTGTATAAAATTTTTTTTAATTATTGAATCAAAAATTGCAGGATAATTTTTGTATGCAATTAATTTAACATCATAAAATCCTGGTTTTTCATATACGAATTCAGGATTTTGTTTTTTGTCATCTATAATACCATCATTATCGAAGTCCCATAACCATATATTAGGATTGTATAAAGATTTATCAATAAAAGAAACTTTAAGTGGTGCGTTCCCATATTTAATGTCAGCATCAAAATCACTAATAAAATCTGATATTCTTACTTCATCAATTTGAATATCAGAATATCCTCTATCGCTTTTTGCTTCAAATCGAACGATATTCTTGGTATTTATATTTCCTAAGTCTACAACAATTTGGGTCCATGTAATTGCATTACCCAATGAAATTAATGCTTTTTTGGGAGCACTGGAATATGGAAAAGTATAAACTATTAGACTATCATCACCGCTACGGTTTATATACCAGAATGATAGGTATTTTTTTTCTTTTAATGTTGAAAAGTCAACATACAAATCAAGTATACCTTTTTCTCCCTTGGGTGCTTCATAGGAATGAAAACGTGCTGAATGTAAGGTATTATTGACTCCTGAAGGTAAATTAAATCCTTTATTTGATATCCATGCCCCTCTATTTACTCCATCATCTTCTCTACTCCAGGATGTAAAACCTGTGAAAGGGTTATTTTCCCAAAATTTTGAAGGTACATCTCTTGTACCATTTTTATCTATCCATTGATTATCAAACCCTTCATGAAAGGGCAAGCTTGCAAATTCAGGGATAAATACTACATTATTATTTGATTTTATATTTACGTTAAATGTGAATATTAAAATAATGATGAAATATCTTTTGATCATGAAAGTGAATAAAAATATATTAATATTTTACGCTCTTTTTTATACGTTTTTTTACTTTTTTTGTTACAAAAAAAAGATTGCAAAGCATTTATGCTTTACAATCTTTTAAAGATAATTTACTAAAATTTGGGTGTTTCAGGAGGGCCAAGATAAGTTTCTTTTAAATTGCCTGTATCAACAACAATTTTTTGAATGATTATTCCAGCATCAATAGTGCCTATGTTTAAAATATTTTCACCTATTTTATTAATTTTAATTTTTGTTTCATAAATCCTTATGTTGTTACTTACAGCATCATTCCACCATTTGGGATACTTCCAATCAAGTCCTATGTCTTTTTCGTGCATACAAATAATTTGAGGCTCTTCGTCATTAATCCATGTTGTAAAGCATAAGCCTTTTGGTGTATTATAATAATTAAGAGTAGGTGATACATAAAAGTAAATTTTAAAAGTTCCTGTGTCAATAAAAAATAATTTGTATTCAATACGAGGTTCTTTATTTGTATAGTCTAAATTTCTGATAGTAACAGGAAAAATTGTTATACCATCTTTGGTTCGACCAATGTCAGGTATTACTTGCCATTTAATATTATTTGTATTAACCAATTTTGAATAACTCGATGATTCGATAGATATATAGCCATCATTTTCAATGTGACCTTTAAAATTTTCGGGCAATTGATATTTAATAATTGGTATTGATATTTTTACAGTATCGAAATCACTTACAATAAGTATTGATGATTTGTGTTTTCCATAATTTATTTTATTCCAATCTAATTTAACAAAAATTTTTTCTTCATCATTAATTATTCCGTTTGTTTTATTTAAAACTATATAATCATTTTGTTTTATTATTTTATAATTTAAAGGTTTTAGACCTCTATTAAATATTTCTACATAATATTCCTGATCATTGTAATTATCAAACAATGGCATACAAATATTATCTCTATTTTCTGGCCAATATGACATTTGATTTTCAACTTGTACACCCATTGACGATTCGTCAGTGATTTTAATGTATTTTACTTCAGGCATTATATTTCGTGGTGGATCGTTCCAGCTTTTATAGCCAATGTGTGATTGTGACATCATATGATTCCATTTTCCATTATTAATTTTGTGATATTCATCGGTTAAAAGGCTATCTTTTATGAATAATTCTCTGACATTATTGGCATATTTATTTGTTGATACTCTTCTTTGATCAGCACAAAAGTAATTTTTTGCAAGGTTATAGTACATTTCATATAAATTTGCACATGCTTTAACAGGATATAATACTAACTGATAATATGCACTATAATAATCTTTGGAAATTTTTTGTTTAATACTATCTGCAAGTTTTTCAATGGTTTTGTATTCATCAACAACACGATCGAATTCTCTGTAATTAATCAAACTAAAAGTCTTGTGATCAAGCATTTCAGGTTTTCTTCGGCTATTAAATTTTGTATATTTGGTTAATATATACCCTATTTCTTTGGCATATTTTTCGCCAAATTGTTGTTGAGCCCATAATGTAGTATAATTTGATATATTGTTTATTGTCCATGCTTCTGGATTCCAAGCATAATCAAGAAAGAATTGTATTGGTAGTTCCATGGGTTTAATATCACCAACATTTACTATCCATATTTGTCTTACATTGTGTTGATAACAAAGGTGCATTTGTTCCCATACTCTTTGTATTAAATTTGTATTTAACCACTTATAACTTCTTGGACCACCTACAAAATCAAAATGATAATACATACCATAACCACCTTTTCTTGGTTTTGCATCTGGAGGTGGCAATCTGCGAACATTTCCCCAATTATCATCACAAAGAAGTAATGTTACATCATCGGGAACGTTCATTCCATGGTCGTAATAATCCTGTACTTCTTTGTATAGTGCCCAGACCTGGGGAATTGTTTCGGCAAGTTTGCCTGTTACTTTTTCTATTATTTTTCTTTGATCTTTAACAATTTGTTCAAGCAATTCTATTGCTGTACCTTCTGTCATTGGTAAATCTCCGTCACCTCGCATACCTATGGTTACTATTACTTCATCATCTTTCATTCGTTTCATCCCTTCTTCCCAGAATTTTTGTAATGTTTCTTTATTTTTAGTGTAGTCCCACGGACCTTTTCCATATCTCGACCATTCAACATGTGCACGCCCTAAGGGTTCATGATGACTTGTACCTATAACAATACCATACAATTTAGCATATACTCTATTTAATGTATCATCGTCATAAAATGCTTTTCCCCACATTGCTGGCCAGAGATAGTTTCCTTTCATTCGAAGTATTAATTCAAAAACTTTTTCATAAAATTTATGATTAAATCCTCCAAATTTTTCATTTACCCATCCATACAATGCTGGATTTTCATCGTTTATAAAAATACCACGATATTTTATTGCTGGATATTGAACAATTGGCTTTTGAGGTATAAAATAAAGGTTTTTAGTTGTTTTAACGGGAACGTCAGCCCAATAGTGCCATGGCGAAACTCCTGCATGTTCACTAATATCAAACATTCCATAAATTACACCTCTTTTATCACTTCCGACTATTACAAGTGCTTTTTCTACTTTTGGAAATGGTTTGTTGATTTGTTGAATAAGAAAAGCTTCCCATTTATCTTTAATTGCCGAAATATCAAGTTTTTTTTCTTTAATAAGTTGAGATATTATTTTGCTTTTGGTTGTGCCTATAATTATAACATATTTTCCAGAGGGATATTTATTTTTTATTATACTAACTTTTGAATTTGATATTTTTTCGAGATCGTTACCAAATATTTCGCTTATTTTCAAAATACCTTCATCTTCATTTGAATCTATATAAATATTTGGCACAATGCCACTTTCAATCAATGGGAAACTATTTTTTTGTTGTTTATAAGTAAAATAATTGGAGGTATCAACAGCTAATATAAGCTGAGAAATTATTAACATTGTAAATATCAAATAATAATATTTTGTATTTTTTTTCATATAATTAAAGGTTTAAAAAAATAGTTACTTAATTTAATTTGAATCATTTATGTATGGATCAATTTTTTCAAAAGTTAAGAAATATGTATCGATTGTGCAGGTATTACATACATACCCTTACTTTTATTAGATATAATTCCTGAGAGCAAGATGTAAATTATCAATAGCATGATATGATTTATAATAATTATTTCTGATTCCACACAATAACAATTATTATTATAAATTTTCATTATCATATTCAAAGATAAATTTAATTGAATTGCTAATATTACCATTAGCAATATTAAGATAATTATTTAATTTTTCATTGTCATAAATGCCAAATGTTAATATTGAATAATTCAATACCTTTGATGAAGAAACATTAGGAAAAATAATGTTTATTTCCTGATGTGTATTCTCAATATAAATAATTTTTTAATACTTTAAAGATAATTGTTAAATTTTTCTATAGAATTTTTGATTCTTTTGCATAAGATTTAAATTCAATGTTCTGTTATTTTTTCCAAATTCCTGAATATTTAGTGACCTTATTAAGGGAAATTAAATATAAAACACCGTGAAAATTTATTCATTATTAATAATATCATCAATATGTTTTATCATTTTTAATAAAAGAAAAAATTATCAGAATAAATTTTTAAAATCAGACTATTACCGTTAATTTTACTTATTAAAAGAATTAATTTCCCTATGCTTTTATAAAATACTATTCTTTTAAAATAGGATAATTGCATTTCAATATTATTATTGGCTATTTTTCCTGTAAATGTTTTAGCTATAAAAATATTTGGAAATACAACATTACTTTTCTGATAAATTACATATTTTAAATTTAAAATAGTTAGTAAAATTAACGGTAATAGGAATTTTTTCATTCTATAAAAAATTTATTGAGTAACTATCAGAATTGTCTTCTTTAGAACTTCATCAGAAGAGCAATTTCCGACCATAATTTCAAATTCACCAGGTTCAACAATATATTCCATATTGATATCATGGAATGCAAGTTCATTACTAGTTAATTCGAAAGTAACAGTTTTTGATTCTCCTGGTTTAAGAAATACTTTTTTAAAGCCTCTTAATTCTTTTACAGGTCGGGTAACAGTACTAACTTTGTCTCTGATGTATAATTGAACGACTTCGGCACCTTCTCTATTACCTGTATTTTTAACTGTTACACTAACCTTTGCTGTTTCATTAATTTTTATTGTATCTTTTTCAAGTTTTGGTTCACTTATTTCAAATGTTGTATAACTCAGTCCATACCCAAAGGGATAAAGAGGTTTTATATCCATTGAAATATAGTCATGAAACTGAGCACTTGGTTTGCAATTGTAATACATTGGCAATTGCCCAACATGTTTTGGAAATGTTATTGTCAATTTTCCTGATGGATTAACATCACCAAAAATAATGTCAGCAGCAGCATTTCCTGTTTCCTGTCCCATGTACCATCCTTCGAGAATTGCATCGGCATGTTGATTTAGATAGTTTATTGACAATGGGCGACCATTCATTAAATATACAACCACAGGTTTACCTGTGTTGATAATAGCTTCACAAAGTTCTTGTTGTTCTCCAAAAAGGTCAAGCGTCATATTATCACCAATGTGAGTTTTTGCCCATGCTTCGCGACAGAGGTGTTCGTTTTCGCCAATTGCTAAGATAACAACATCTGCTTCATTTGCAACTTTTTTAGCTTCTTCAATTAGTTTAAGATTTTCTTCTCTTGATGCAAATACAATTTCGTCGAGTTTCCAATTCCAGAAACTAATAGTAGTGTTTGTTGTTAGCTTACAACCTTGAGCAAATAAAACTTCGGCTTTGCCGTTTACTTTGTTTTTAATACCTTCCAGCAGTGAAATTTTGTAATAAGGTTCTCCAGCATAACCACCAAAATATACATCTTTAGCACAAGGCCCTATTACAGCTATTTTCTTGTATTTTTCAATATTAAGTGGCAATATACCATTATTTTTTAAAAGTACTATTGAATTTCTTGCTACTTCGAGTGCTAATTTTTTCGATTCTTCTTTTTTACTAATTTCTATGGCTTCGTTTAAGTCAACATATGGATTTTCAAAAAGTCCAAGTTTAAACTTTAATGCAAGTACTTTTTCAACAGCTTTGTCTATTTCGGCTTCTTTAATTTTACCCTCATGTACAAGTTCTTTCAATAAGAAATAAAAGTTAGCAACAGGGAATTCGTATTCTACACCACTATCAAATGCAACAAATGCTGCTTCTTTATTATCATTTACTACAAAATGCTTATTATAAAGTTGGTCAATAGCAAAATAATCTGATACTATCATTCCTTCGAAACCAAGCTTTTTTCTAAGAATATCTTTCAGTAACCATTTATTAGCGTGTGAAGGAATCCCATCGACTTCGTTATATGAAGGCATTACTGCTAAGGGTTTTGCTTTTTTTATTGCTTCGGTAAAAGGGCGCATATGGTAGTCGAATAATACTCTTAAGGAATAATTTGCAGGACCCTGATTAATACCACCTTCAGGCTGGCCATGTCCAAGAAAATGTTTAAGTGTAGCTGCTACATGTCCTTGTGCTACATCGCCATTGTCGCTTCCCTGAAGACCTTTTACTGCAGCTATAGCCATCAAACTATTCAGATACGGGTCTTCGCCATATGTTTCTTCAACTCTTCCCCAACGTGGATCTCTACAAACATCTACAACAGGTGTAAGAGCAAAATGAGTACCTCTTGAACGCATTTCATTAGCAACTACTGTATATACTTTTTCGACAAGTTCAGGGTCCCAGCAGCATGCCATGCCGATTGCCTGAGGGAAGCATGTAGCTTCTGGCCGCATCATACCATGCTGTCCTTCGTCTACAAACAATGCCGGAATTCCTAATCTTGTTTTTTCTATTAAATATTTTTGTATATAATTGCGTTGTTTGACAGTTTCTTTTAAGTCTGCAAAATACGGATGTACTGAATGAACACCTTGACCAAAAGTTTTTTTCATTTTGGTTTCATCAGCAAGAAAAGTAGCATCGAATCTTTCCGGTACACCATCCCAAACACCCATTAGTTGGGCAATTTTTTCATCAAGTGTCATTTGTGATAATAAATCAGCAATTCTTTCATCTATAGGTTTGTTTTTATCTTTGTATATCATAACTTTAAAATTTTAAATTTTTAAATTATTTATAATTTTTTGCAAGATCAATTAATGTATAATAAACCAATTTTGGATTACCTTGTCGGTCAAATATTAAAGGATAGTTTGTTCTACCTCTTACAGGCCAATAATTTAACCATGATTGACCATCGTGAACACCCCAAAATGTCACTCTGCCAACTTTATCAGAGTGTTTTAAAAGTACTTCAAAAAATTCTTTATATCTGTTGGCAAGTTTAATTTGCATTGAATCCGGTAATTCGTTTTTCCAAGGGTCAAATTCGGGTTTTCCTTCAAGATTAATTTTTGCATTAACATCAGCACCAAATATTATCTCTCTACCTGGCAATACATCGATATCCATTTCTGTAATCATTACTTTAACTCCAAGTTCTGCAAATTTTTGAATACTTGTTTCAAAATCACTTACTTTTGGTGATTTTAAATCGTAGTGTCCTTGCATACCTATTCCATCAATACGTATATTTTTTTCTTTTAAACGTTTTATTAATCTTATAGCTCCTTCACGTTTTGATGGGTTAGGAAGCGAATAGTCATTATAATAAAGTTCAGCATCTGGATCTGCTTCGTGTGCAAATTCAAAAGCTTTTTCAATATAATCTTCACCTATTATTTCTAACCATTTTGATTTTCTTAACGTTCCATCATCATTTAAAGCTTCATTAACAACATCCCAGCCATGTACTTTTCCTTTATATCTACCCACTACTGTGAAAATATGTTCCTTCATTCTTTTTAATAATGTATCACGAGATACAAGATTTCCTTTGTCGTCTTTAAATACCCATGAAGGGGTTTGACTGTGCCATACAAGCGTATGTCCTACAATAAACATATTAAGTGACTGACCTAGTTTAACAAAACTATCGGCAGGAGCAAAATTGAATATACCCGGTTTAGGATGTATTTCTTCCCATTTCATTATATTTTCAGGAGTGATAGAATTGAAATGTTTTTTAAGAAGTTTTACACCAATACTATCTTTTTTCATAATCTGGGCATAGTTTATTGCTGCCCCAATGAGAAAGTGATCTTTGAAAGCTTCTTTAAGAGGAACTTCCTGTTGTTTCTTAGCACAAGAAGAAACCGCGATAATTAGAAAAAATACTATAATTTTCATACCTGTAAAAATTATTTTATTTTAATATTAACTATTAATAGCTTTTTCTTCTCTCTGCAAGTTCGTTTTGCATTAAAATTTCGACTTTTCCTGATATTTTGTAAAAAAGTAGTGATGCGATTACTATTGTGAGTGCTATACCAGGATAAATACTTGCTGACAATCTTATTCCTTTTATTGCAAGTTCTGTTACATTATCCTGTGCATAGCCATATAATGAAAGTATTATACCTCCTAAAAATCCTCCAATGGCCAAACCTATTTTTAGACCTACTACAACACCTGCAAATACAATACCTGTAGCTCTACGATTAAGTTTCCATTCTGAGTAATCTGCAACATCTGCCATCATTGCCCATGGTAATGGCATTGTTACACCCCATGCAAGGTTGAATAAGATTTGTAATATAAGTGTTAAGATTATTCCGGTAGGAGGTATAAAAATAAATGCTATTGTGAATATTAAACTCAATATAAATCCAATAAATAATGTATTTTTCTTGCCGAGTTTGATGGTTAACATATTAGAAATAGTGATTCCAATAATGGCTGCAATTTGCCCAAGTATGTTGATAAAGCTAAATGTACTATCGGCGACATTTGCATTTTCGCCTGCAAAACCTAATAATCCTGGAATTCCACCAAGAGCTTTATCAAGATTTTGAATAAATTTAGAAAGGCTTTCTGTATCTAAATAATATCTAAAAAAGTATAAGAGACTGCCATTTCTTATAGCAAGGAATATAAACATCATTACAAATAAAATAAACATTGTAATCCATGGTCCATTTTTGAAGAGAGTATTTAAGTCTTCTTTTAATGATGATTTTTGACGTGGATCAGGTTTAATTCTTTCTTTTGTTGTGAAGAAAGTTATGAAAAAGAATAACATGGCAAGAAATGAAAAAATTCCCATTGTAATTGCATACCCCTTTGCACTATCACCTTTACCAAAAGCATTTACCATTGGAAGAGCAAAACCTTGTATAGCAATGGTAGCAAGGCATACAACAACAAAACGAACTGAATATAAGCTAGCCCTTTCTTTCATGTCACCAGTAATAACTCCCCCCAATGCTGAATAAGGAATGTTATTCATTGAGTAGATCGACATCAATAGTATGTAAGTAATGTATGCATAAATAATTTTTCCAGCATACTCAAAATTAGGTGTTAAGAAGGCTAAAAATCCTATAATTCCAAAAGGTACTGCAGTCCAGAGTATCCATGGTCGATATTTTCCCCATTTTGATTCGGTTCTGTCGGCAACAGCACCCATAATTGGATCTAATACAGCACCCCATAGTCGACCTATCAAAAATAAAGTACCAGCTGCAGCTGCTGTTATACCAAATGTGTCGGTATAAAAATTGAGTTGCAATAACATTATTGTCTGAAATATAAAATTGGCTGCACCATCACCTAATGCAAAGCCAAGTTTTTCTTTAAAGGTAAGTTTAGAATCTTGTGTATTCATAAAATTATATGTTTTTGAGTTCGACAGATTCAAAAATAAAAATAATTTTTTAAAAAATTCAATCGATTTCAATAAAAAAATTTCTTTATTTTTTTAAAATGTATTTTTTTTGCATATGCAATCGATTTAATTTTTATGCAGGAAGAAAAAAATAATACTAAAGAGATTACAATTTATGATATTGCAGAGATTTTGAAAATTTCGCCTTCAACAGTTAGTAGAGCATTAAATGATCATCATTCAATAAGTAAAAGTACTAAAAAAAAAGTACTCGAAACAGCTCAAAAATTAGGATATCGGTTTAATAGATTTGCAAAAAATTTAAGAGAACAGAAATCTTATGTCATTGGAGTAGTCATTCCTAGACTTGATAGTTATTTTATGTCAACTGTAATATCAGGAATGGAAAATCATGCAAAACTATCTGGCTACAACATAATAATAACTCAATCAAATGAAAATATAGAAAAAGAATTAAAATGTGTTGAAATGTTATATAATAGCAGAGTCGATGGGATCATTATATCTTTTTCAGCATATACAAAAAATTTGGATCATCTTGATTTTATCTTAAAGAAAAAAATACCTTTAGTGATATTCGATAGATATATAGAATATCCTGGAATTACATCTATTGTTATTGATAACTATAAAGCAGCATTTGATATAGTAAGTCATATGATTAATGAAGGTTGTAAAAATATTGTTCACATAACAGATAATATTAATTGTTCTGTTTACCAAGAAAGATTGAATGGATATAAAGAAGCCCTAAATAAATATGGATTAGATTATAATGAAAAATTTTTGTTTGAAAAGAATTTATACAATTCAAATTTTAAAAAATTGTCAAACGATATTTTAAATTTAAGACCTTTTCCAGATGGTATATTTGCATCGAATGATTATGCAGCTGTTAATATTTTATTAGAATTAAAAAAAAGAAATATCAAAATTCCAGATGAAATTGCAATAGCTGGTTTCAACGATGATCCTATAGCATCTGTTGTAGAACCAAATTTAACAACTATTAAATATCCTGGAATGTTAATGGGAGAAGTTGCTGTTAAAACTTTAATTGAAATTATTAATGGCCAAAATATGCCTGTAATTAATAAATTGATATTATCGCATGAATTAATAGTTAGGAAATCAACAATAAAAAATTTAAGTATATGAAAAAATTTATCATTTTATTATTTACAATTTCTGCCTACACATTTTTGATGTATGCCGAAAATGGTTATGATTTATGGTTGCGCTATAATAAAATTGAAGACAATAAATTATTAAATTATTACAATAAATTGATAAAAGAGATATTTTTTATTGAATCTTCAAACATCGAAAAAACTGCAAAAAAAGAATTAAAAATTGCATTATCAAAATTGCTAGGAAAGGAGTTTAATTTTGCTTATAAAGTTGCCAATAATGTCGTGGTTGTAGGTCGTTACAACAATTTACCTACTACAATAAAAGCAATTTTCGATATGGATGAAATAGAAGCATTGGGTGATGAAGGTTATATTATAAAAAGAATAAAGAAAAATAATGAATTTATTGCAATAACAGCCAAAGGTGAGAAGGGAATATTATATGGTACTTTTCACTTTATCCGTTTGTTGTTGATGGGTGAGAATATTGATAATGTAAATATAAAAGAAATACCTGCTATTAAAATAAGAATATTAAATCACTGGGATAATCTAAATCGTACAGTCGAAAGAGGTTATGCTGGTTTTTCGATATGGGACTGGCATAGATTACCTGATTATATCGATACACGATATCTTGATTATGTAAGGGCTAACGCTTCGATTGGGATAAATGGAACTGTTTTAACTAATGTTAATGCTAATGCACTTGTATTAACTAGACAATATCTTGAAAAAGTTGCTGCTTTAGCAAATGTCTTTAGAAATTATGGAATTAAAGTGTATTTAACTGCTCGTTTTAGTGCTCCAAAAGAACTTGGATATCTTAACACTGCAGATCCTTTAAACGAAAATGTGCAAAATTGGTGGAAAGAAAAAGTTAAAGAAATATATTCTTTGATACCTGATTTTGGTGGTTTTTTGGTAAAAGCTAATTCTGAAGGTCAACCTGGTCCACAAGATTATGGACGTACACATGCTGATGGTGCCAATATGCTTGCTCGTGCATTAAAACCATATGGTGGTATCGTAATGTGGAGAGCTTTTGTTTATGATCATAATGTTCCAGAAGATCGTGCCAAACAGGCTTATAATGAATTTGTTCCGCTTGATGGCAAATTTGATGATAATGTACTTATTCAAGTAAAAAATGGACCTATTGATTTTCAACCTCGTGAACCTTTTCATCCACTTTTTGGAGCTATGCCAAATACCCCTTTGATGATTGAATTTCAAATCACTCAAGAATATCTCGGTCAGGGTACTCATTTAGTATTTTTAGCAAAACTTTATGAAGAAGTTTTGAAATCTGATACTTATGCTAAAGGCAAAAGTTCGTTAATTGCAAAAGTAATTGATGGGTCATTACATAACTATAATATTACTGGAATGGCTGGTGTTTCAAACATAGGAACTGATATTAACTGGACTGGTCATCTTTTTGGTCAGGCAAATTGGTATGCTTTTGGACGTCTTGCATGGAATCCATATCTTACATCAGAGAAAATTGCTGATGAATGGATTAAATTGACATTCGGTAATAATGAAAAAGTACTTTCAATAATTAAAAATTTAATGCTTGCTTCACATGAAATTGTTGTCAGTTATATGACACCCCTAGGATTGCATCATATAATGGGTATGGGGCATCATTATGGACCTGGTCCATGGGTTGATCAAGGTAGACCCGATTGGACATCAGTATATTATCATAGAGCAAATGAAAAGGGAATAGGCTTCGATAGAACAACCAAAGGAAGTAATGCTGTTTCACAATATTTCTCTCCATTAAATGAAATTTTTAATAATCCTGAGACCTGTCCCGAAAAATATATTTTATGGTTTCATCATCTTGATTGGGATCATAGAATGAAATCAGGTAGAACATTATGGGAAGAACTTTGTTATAAATACCAAAACGGTTATGATTCTGCTAAGTGGATGAGACAAGAATGGGAAAAGTTGAAAGGTCTAATTGATGACGAAAGATATAATCATGTTTTGATGTTACTGAAAATTCAGGAAAAGGAAGCTAAATGGTGGAAAGATGCATGTCTGTCATATTTTCAAACATTTTCTAAACGACCATATCCACAAGGAGTTGAGCCTCCTGAAAAAGATCTTGAATATTATAAAAGTCTAAAATTTCCTTATGCTCCAGGAATATAAATAAAAAATAAAAATATGAAAAAAGTACTTATTACCGGTGGTTCATCAGGTATTGGTCTTGCAATTACCGAAAAGTTTATTCAAAATGGCCATAAAGTTGCTATTATAGGTAGAGATGAGAATAAACTCAAAAATGTAAAAGAAAAATTTGGAGAAAATTTATTTTGCTTTAAATGCGATCTGTCAAAATTTAAAGATATTCATTTAGTTGTTGATGATATTTTAAAAAAATTTGGAATACCTAACATACTTATTAATAATGCTGGAATTCATCAAAAGAAAGATTTTTTTGAAGTTAGTGATGATGATTTTATTAATGTAATTAATAATAATACAGTATCAGTTTTTATCATCTCTCGAGAAGTTGCTAGTAAAATGAAAGAAAATGGTGGTGGTGTGATAATAAATATTAGTTCTATGGCTGCTATTTATGGAATACCAAAGGTTATTTCATATACAGCATCAAAAGCTGCAATTGAGGGAATGACAAGAGCAATGGCTGTTGAATTGGCACAATTTAATATTCGAGTCAATTGCATCGCTCCTGGATTTATTAAAACTGATATGTCGACATCTGCTTTAGAAAAAGATCCAGAAAGAAAAATGAAAGTCTTAAGTCGTACACCATTAAATAGACTGGGAAATATTGAAGAAGTTGCTAATGGTGTTTATTTTTTAGCTAGTGATGAAGCTTCTTATATAACTGGAGTTGTACTACCTGTTGATGGAGGAAATGCTATTGGTTTTTAAAAATTGACGAAATTTAAAATCAAAGTATTATGATAATCACTGATGCAAAAGTAATAGTTACCTGCCCAGGAAGGAATTTTGTTACATTAAAAATATATACAGACCAAGGCATATACGGACTTGGAGATGCTACTCTCAATGGTCGTGAAAAAGCAGTAGTAAGTTATCTCGAAGATTATTGTATACCAGCTTTGATTGGTAGAAATCCCTTAAATATTGAAGATATATGGCATTATTTTTATAAAGGTGCCTATTGGAAAAGAGGACCTGTTACAATGACTGCTATAGCTGCTATTGATATGGCTTTATGGGATATAAAAGGCAAAGCTTTGAATACTCCATTGTATAACTTGATAGGTGGTAAAAGTCGTAATGGTGTTCTTGTTTATGCGCATGCAAATGGCAAAACAATTGACGAAACAATTGAAAATGCTCTGAGAGAAATAGAAAAAGGGTTTAAAGCTGTACGTTTACAAACAGGTATTCCTGGTTTATCTGGTACTTATGGTGTACCAAAAGATAATAAACCATATGAACCAGCAATTAAAGGCTTACCAGTAGAAGAATATTGGGATACTTACAAATATATGAAATTTATTCCTGAATTATTTGCTAAAGCTCGGGAAGTTATTGGTTACGATGTACATTTATTACATGATGTGCATCATCGTTGCAGTCCAATTGAAGCTGCTCGACTTGCCCATGATCTTGAACCATTTAGATTGTTCTGGCTCGAAGATCCTGTAACGGCTGAGCTTCAAGAAAATTTGAGATTTATACGTCAGCATTCTACCATACCTATAGCAATTGGAGAAGTATTTAATAGTGTATACGACTATACAACATTGATAACAAATCAATTAATTGATTATATAAGAATGCCAATTGTTCACGGAGGTGGTATATCTCATATATTGAAGGTCGCTGCATTTGCATCAATTTACAACATAAATCTTGGTTTTCATGGTGCTACCGATTTATCACCTATAAATCTAGCAGCATCATTGCATATAGATTATGCTGTTAATAATTTTGGAATTCAAGAATATATGCCACATCAGGAAATTGTTCATGAGGTTTTTAAAATAAATTATAAATTTGAAAATGGCTATATGTATATCGACGATACACCAGGCATAGGTGTTGATATTGATGAGGAAAAAGCCAAAAAATATCCTTATCAGATGGCATCATTGCCTATAAATAGAAAAATTGATGGTACTCTGTTTTATTGGTAAACATTCGAAAAAAGATTTTTATAGCTCCTCTGCAATTTTTTTAAAGAGGAGCTTTTTTATTTAAATTCGATATTAACCTTGTTTTTTATTTATTTTTAAGCATTTATAAAAATTATCAATTAATACTATAATAAAAATTCGAATTTGTTTTATTGGAAATAAAATTATTAGTAGCTTAGTATTTTTAAATATTATTTTATGAAGTATATAAAGAAATGCTCATTTCTTGTATTAAATGATTTCATACCTTCATTACGAGGAATTTGGATGATTTTGCTTGCCGAATTTCTATTTGCATTAGCTGCAGTTTTTGTTAAATTAGTTACTACTGTAAGCAAGATTCCTCCGATCGAAGCAACTTTCTTTCGTTTTTCTATAGGTTTTATTATTGCTGGTTTTGCTCTTTACAAATCAAAGCAATCTTTTAAACCTGTAAAACCTATATATGTTTATACTCGAGCTATTTTAAATACTGTCTCTTTAATATTGTTTTTTTATTCAGTTAAGCTCACAACAATTACAAATTCCAATATGTTAAATATGACTTATCCAGTTTTTATATTTCTTATTTCATTAGTATTTATTAAAAGTAAACCCAAAATTACACATTTTGTATATGTATTGTTGTCAATGATAGGAATTTATTTTGTTATAAAACCTGATTTTAATAATGTAAATGAAGGTGATTTAATGGGTTTGCTTAGTGGTATTACCAGTGCAGGTGCTATTATTAGTCTAAGGTTTGCAAGACGTTATGATACATCTCTTATAATATTATTTTACTTGATGTTTATAGGTTTTTTAATTAATATATTTTTTTTAATACCTTTATTTGTCATGCTTCAAGGTAAACAATGGGTTTATTTAATATTAAGTGGATTATCAGGTTTTTTTGGTCAGTGGTTGCTAACTTCTGGATATAAATTTATATCTGCCAGATATGGATCAATTGTTTCTTCTGTTCGTATAATATATGCAGCATTATTCGGAATTTTCATTTTTAAAGAAATTTTCACCTTCAGATTGCTATTAGGTTCTGTTTTAATTTTTATTTCAATAATAGGAATAGGTTATCTTATGAAAGAAAATTAAAAAAGACCATGAGAATATGTCTTCTCATGATCTTTAATTTTTATAAAAATGTTTTTAAATAAAAAGATTTATATTTGATTCAGTAGCTTTTTCGAGATATGTAGCAACACCTCCAATTTCAACTCCTTCGAGTAATTCATCTTTTTTAATACCCATTATATCCATAGACATTTGACAGGCAACCAATTTTACACCATTATTCATTGCTGTTTTAATCATGTTTTCGAGTGAATCTACATTTTTCTTTTTCATTAAAAATCTCATCATTTTACTTCCCAAGCCTCCCATATTCATTTTTGATAGTTTTAGTTTTTTGCTTGACTTTGGTAACATAAAGCCAAACATTTTACCAAAAATGTCTTTTTCAACTTTTGTTTTCTCGGTTTTTTTAATAACATTTAATCCCCAGAAGGTAAAAAATATTGTAACTTTTTTGCCCATGGCTGCTGCACCATTGGCAATGACAAAAGTAGCAAGGGCCTTATCAAGATCATCACTAAAACATATTATTGTGGCATTGTTACTTAATTGTTCGGATTTTTGAAATTTGTCGGTTTTTTCTTTTTTCCTTATAATTGCTATTATTTCTTTCCCTTCATTCTTTAAATCAATTAACTCATTACCTGTTACTGATGTCCATGCTTTTACATCTTTATAAAAACCAGGATCTGTTGCTATGACTTTTATAGACTCACCATCTTTAATTTCTTCAATTGATGTTTTAAGTTTTAATATTGGTCCAGGACATTGCAATCCACAAGCATCTATTATTTTTATATTTTCAATTTTATCATTTTTTGTGGTTTCATAAGTTTTTTTGTAAATCATGTCGTCGATACCTATATAGTCACTTTCAAAAATATCTTCATTACTTTGTTTTTGACTAGCATTTTCATAGGTTTTAAATCCTCCATTAAGATTAAATACATTTGTAAAACCATATTGCATAAGTATACGAGTTGCTAAATAACCGCGTAAACCAACACCACAAAATACTATTATTTTTTTATCATGAGGTAGTTTTGATAAATTTTCACGAAGTTCATCTATAGGAATATTTAAAGCTCCTTCAATCGTTCCTAATTGATATTCTTCTTTTGTTCTTACGTCAAGTAATAGAGCTTCGTTTGTATTTATATTAGCAATTTCTCTCCAGGATATAGGCTTGGTAAGTCCCTTTAATATGTTTTCGGCAACCATGCCAGCTATATTAACAGGATCTTTTGCTGAGGAGTAAGGAGGTGCATATGCATGTTCAATTTCAGTGAGATCGTAAACAGTAAGTTTATTTTGAATAGCTATTGAAAATATATCAATTCGTTTGTCAACACCATCGAAACCAACGATTTGAGCACCAAGTAACCTACCATTATCAGGAGAGAATGATATTTTAATTGTCATTGGCAGTGCACCTGGATAATATCCTGCGTGCGAAGAAACATGAATTATTGAATCGATATGAGGAATATTTAATTTACCAAGTAATTTGCCAGATAATCCTGTTGATGCAACTGTTAAGTCAAAAACTTTTGCAATAGCAGTATTAATAGATCCTTTATATTTTTTGTGGTTTCCAAAAACCAAATTATCTGCAACTATTCTTGCTTGTTTATTTGCAGGCCCTGCAAGGTAAGTTGTCATTTTTATCCCTATAATTGGGTTTGTAAATTCAATAACATCACCAAGAGCATATATATTTTCATCGGAGGTTTGAAGATATTCATTTACTACTATTCCTTTGGTTTCTCCTATTTTTAAACCAGCTTCTTGTGCTAGTTTACTATCAGGTCTTACACCAATTGAAAGTATTACTAGGTCGGTTTCAATTGTTTTTGAGTTGTTTAAAATAACTTGTATTCTATTGTTTTTTCGGTCAAAAGATGAAACAGCTGTATTTAAAAAGAATTCAACATTTTTTGTTTTAAGATGTTGATGTACCAAAGCTGCCATTGAATAATCAAGAGGTGTCATCACCTGCTCTGCCATTTCAACTATAGTAACTTTTATACCCAAATTATTAAGATTTTCTGCCATTTCAAGTCCAATAAAACCAGCACCAACAACAATTGCATGACGTGGTTTTTTGTTTTCAATATAACTTTTTATCGTATCTGTATCTTTAACATTCCTTAACGTAAAAATTCCCTCCTGATTTATTCCTGGCAATTGTGGTCTTAAAGGTTCAGCACCTGTTGATATAATAAGTTTATCATATTTTTCAGTATATATCTTATCTGTTTTAAAATCTTTTATTTCAATTTCTTTTTTTTCTCTGTTAATTTTTATTACCTCCGATAAAATTCTTACATCAATATTGAATCTTTTTCCAAATGATTGTGGAGTTTGCACAAATAAGTTGTTTCTTTCTTTTATAGTACCACCAATATAATAAGGTAAACCACAATTTGCATATGAGATATGTTCACCTTTTTCAAATATTATAATTTCAGCTTTTTCATCAAGTCGTCTGAGTCTGGCAGCAGTGGTAGCACCTCCTGCAACGCCACCAATAATTATGTATCTCATTGTGTTATGATTTTTAATTTTATTTGTTACAAAAATAACAAAAAAAAATATAAGTTGATTATTAAAAAATTAAAAATATTAAAATATATAAATAAATAGATATTTTTAAAAAAAAACTATAAAAACTATCTTGCTTATTAATTTAAAAATTGAATTTTTTTACCAGAGATAATTTTTTAATCTTAATAAACAATTTATCATTCTTAAATATTGTTCATCGCTAAAATAACATTTACATTCGGGAAGACTTGCCGACATGTAGTTGTTAACTGTAGGATTATATAATTCGTTGTTTTCGTCAGTTACGGTTCCCGTGTATTTACATTCTGCATTAACAAGTAATGACAAATTTGGATCGGCCGGGGTATCACAACATTTATCACCTTTTGTTTTACAATTTGTTCTTTTTACAGTTTCTTTTCCAAAAGCTGTTTCGTGGGTGTGATATAAATTTAATAAATGGCCTATTTGTTCAATTAAATGTGATGAATGAAAACAATTTTTTGCTATAAAAATAGCATCAATATTAGATGATGGATAATATGCATATGCACATGTTGATAAACTGTTTTTATAAATTTCTTTTACAATGAAAATATTTATTAAATTTTTTTTGTAATACATTGACAACAAATCTTTTTCTTTATTTTCATTAATTACATCGTAGTGATAATTATCTATGTATATTAAAGAAGAAATTTCAAACTTAACTTTGATCTTGTCGAATAATATGTTTATAGTATTAATTGCTTGATTTAATGAATGTATATCAAAATTTGTATTACCATTTTTATCTTTAGTAATGTAAACATTAATATGAATTTTTCTATTTAAATAAATGATGTTGTTTACTGAATCAGAAAATAAGTTTTCAAAGTTGATTTGTTCTGATGTTATTGTTGTGCCGCATGTTATAGTTTGTGAAATTGAAAATTTACAATTAAGCAATACATATAGAATAAGCAGAAATACTTTTTTCATATTTAAATGAATTTTAAAATTATTTAAATTCTTCTTCTTCTTGCAAATCATATATTGTTCCAACAATTTTGAATTCTGTTCTTCTATTTTTTTCTCTACCTTCTGGATTGTCTGAACCATCAGGTTTAAAATTTGGTGCTATAGGTCTTAGTGGTCCATATCCTTTTGCTATTAATCTTTCTCTTGGTATACCTTTACTAATTAAATATTTAACTACATTTTCTGCGCGTTGTTGCGATAATTTCATATTATAATCAAAATCACCAATGCTATCGGTATGTGCACTCAATTCAATAATAAATTCTGGGGCTTCTTTCATTAGTAATACTAATGTTGTATCAAGTACTTTTTTATCTTTTTCGGTTAATTCTGCACTATTAAATTCGTAATAAATATTTTCAAGTACGATAGGCTTATCACTTAAAACATTGACCCATATAGGAGGCATTTGTATTGTATCTGAAAATGTGACATTTTCAGTTGACAGGTGGATTTCACTTTCAAAGTATTGAAAACCCTCCATTTTGAATTGATAATCTTTATCGGGTAATAAATTGAAAAAATATTTTCCATCTTTATCAGTAATAAATCTGTCAACAAAACCATATTGTCCTGTTTCTTTATCTTTAACGTATAATGCTATTGAAGCATTAGCAAGAGGTTTTGTGGTATCAGATGGATTCATGAAATCGAACTTTGATAAATCTATTTTCTTTCTGCCAAAGCGATCCTTGTAAAACGGGTAAATTTTTCCTGTAACCACTATTCTGATAAATTGATTCCATTTGAAATAATAAATGTTATCGCAGCAGGTTTCGCCAATAAGACTGCTACCTCCTGGACGGTTTGAAACAAAAAAACCATCTTCACCTGATTTACTTAAAGTAAAATAAAGCTCATCGTAACTTGTATTTATAGGGTAACCCAAATTTTCGATTTTGCCAAGTTTATTTCTTTCGCCCGAAACTTTGTAAATATCAAGCCCCCCCAATCCTGCATATCCATCGGAGCTAAAGAATAATGTTCTTGATGATTGATCATAATATGGTGTCATTTCATTCCCTGAAGTATTAATTTTAGTTAGATTTTTTAACCTACCAAATCGATTTTTCTCAAAATCATATGCAACGTACCATATATCAAGTCCTCCTTTTCCTTCAGGTCTTTCTGATATAAAATATATAATTTCTGTTGATGATTTAGGTGAACTTCCAATTGCTGGTTGAGTTGATGAATAGTTGGGATCATTTATTGGAGGAGGCAACTTTATCGGTTCTTGCCATTTATTATTTTCAAATTTAGACATATAAATAGCACAAGTATATTTTCCTTCATAAGTTTTTTCGCATTGTGTAAAATAAAATCTTTTACCATCTTTTGAAATAGCACCATTGCATATTTCAACACCTTCAATATTTACAGGGCTATCCCAATATAAACCACCTAACCAATCCTTATCTTCTTTGTTGGCAATGTAAAATTTTCGAGTTGGGATTTTATCCTCATATGTAAAAAATCTCAATGAATCAAGTTTTAAAGATACATATAAGAATTGGTTTTCGTTTAAATATATTGGAGAAGCTTCAATATGTTTACTATTAATTGTAGAGTTCATATATTCAATAGTAACATCAACGGGTTTGTTGATCAATAATTTTGCTGAATCGCATGATATTGCCTCTGTTCTTGCAATTTTTGACCAGTATTTTGAATCTTTAAAATTCTTGTATTTTGTTCTAAAGATATTAAATTCTTTTAAAGCTTCATCGTAATTACCCATAGATTTTAATGATTGAGCGTAATAAAATCTAGCAAGAGGGTATTTATTTTCTAAAACATTTATTATTTCTTTAAATATAATAGATGCCTTTTTGTATTCTCTTGTTTTTAAATATAATTTACCTAGGTCGTATTTAACATTTAAATTGTTAGGTTTGTATTTTAAATAAGCTTCGTAAAATAAAATAGCTGAAAAATAATCAGATTCGCGTATTGAACTTTCAGCCATTTTTTTTAATTGCCTTGGATCGTAGTCATCAATATTTATTTGAGAATTTGTCTGCAAATTTGATGTGATTATAAAAAATATTGTAAATATAATTTTTTCAACTTTTCTCATTTTCAATAACTTTTATAAACGTTCACAAGGAATTGTAAAAATATTTAATATGGTAGTAAAATTATTGTAAATTATTACAAATTCTAAAGCATTTATATTGTTAGTAAAATTTTTCATTGATGAAAGGTATAAATCGTATGATGTTGCAATATCTAATTTTCCAATTCTAATTCCTCCTGAAAAAATTATAGCATCTGATTCTACAAAGTTTGATGATCTATACATTATAGATAGATTAACTTCTTTTAAATTGCTAGTTCTTCTTTTAAGCTTGTAAACACCTGTAAGATTTATTATTGATTGAGTCGCTTTTTTTTGTCTCATGTAAAGAATTCCTGGTTTAATATAATAAAATTCTTTTAAAATAATTTTATCATTAATTGAGACAATATATTTGACTGGTAAAGAATATTTTTCGTTTAAAAATGATGTATTTGGCATGTTAATATGTGAAATAGAAATTCCTAATTCTGGCTCTTGATTCTTTACCTTTTTTGACCATAACAAACCAGTCGAAATATCTAAATATGATTTATGATCTTGATATTCTCCTGATGGAATAAAAATACCTTGTTCAAGGCTCCAATCATCTGGAAATGTAAGATTTTTTGAGTTAATACTTCGATTTATGAAACCCAATTGCATTCCTAACCTTATTTTATTAACATTCTTTTCAAAACCATACGAAACTGAAAATAATATTTTATTAGTACTTATACCATTAATTCCTGTGTTATCATTAATGAAACAAAATCCAGAACCAACAGATTCACCTTTTATTTTAATTGGCTTCTCAAATATAGCAGATGCGGTAGTATAGGGTACACCTATTCTTTTCCATTGATTTCTATAATTGAATGAAATTCTCCAATTATCAGTAAAATTGCATGTAGACGAAGGATTTATTAAAGATGGAATTCTGAAATATTGCGAATAATGAATATCTTGCGCGTTTAAAATAAAAATAAAATTTATCTGTAATAATAATAAAACTTTTAAAGTTTTAACTTTGACATAATTACCCATAATAATAAAATAAACTTTTTAGCTAATATAAAAGAAAATTTTAAAAATGAAATAATTAGTTGTTAACAATTTTTTTATTATGTTAATGTTTTTTTTTAAATTACGTTCAAAATATTGAATTAGAAATTATCTGATTATGAAAAAGTATTATAGTCTTTTTATTATTATTGCCTTGTTATTTTTATTATCATTTAAAGTATTTAATCAAACCGTTAAGGCAAAATTTTCAATGTCGGCACATTCGGGTTGCGCACCTTTATTTGTATCATTTATAAATGAAAGTACAGGACCTGAACCATTAGAATTTTTTTGGTATCTTGGTTCTGAGCAAGGAGTTTCAAATCTTCGAGATCCTCAAGCTACATATACTACTCCCGGAAAATATATAATTAAACTTGTCGTAAAATCAGGATCATTAAAAGACTCAATAATTGATTCTATTAGGGTTTATAAAAATCCACAAGCGAATTTTGTAGCTAATATTACTAAAGGCTGTGCACCTGTTCAAATACAATTTAATGATATATCTGTTAAAGGTGATGGCAATATAGTTAAATGGCGATGGGACTTTAGAGGTGGTTTTATCGATACAACAAGAAATCCTTATTATACTTATAAAGACCCAGGTTCATACGATGTATTTTTAAAAGTCATTGACGAACATGGTTGTGAAGGAACAGTTGAAAAATTGGGTTACATTAGTATTGTAAACCCACCTGTTGCTAATTTTTATTACACCCCTACAACGGCTTGTAAAGTACCTGCTAATTTTCAATTTATTAATAAATCATCTGGGGGAGGTGTTATATCATATAATTGGGATTTTGGCGATGGTACTAATTCTGATGTTTTATCGCCTCAAAAAACTTATGAAAATTTTGGTGAATATAATGTAAAATTGACAGTAACAAGTGATCATGGTTGTAGTTCACAGATTTCTAAAAAAGTTTTTGTAAGCCAGGTAAAAGCAAATGGAGTTCTTAAACAAAGTAATAAAGAAATAACGAATGGTTCAACGGTTTGCCCTAATAATATTGTTTTTGAAGCTAATCCTTCAGGTACGAACTTTGTTAGATGGGAATTTGGAGATGGTATATTTTCTAGTAATTTAACAGGTACGATTTCATATTCAATACCAGGTCAAAAGAAGGTATTACTCATAGCAGCACCATTGACAGAATGTGCAGATACAATTGTGTGGAATTTTAATATCGATAATGTAAAAGCAGATTTTACAATGTCGAAGAATTTCTCATGTATGAGTTCAGAACAAATTCAATTTAATGATAATTCTACTAATGCTGTTAGTTATCTATGGACATTTAACGATGGTATTCAATCTACAATAAAAAATCCTTCGTATGTATATTCTTTACCACCTGAAACAGATCCATATAAAATTAACGATTCAGTATTTTTCTTTACTAAACTTGAAGTAGAGAGTAGTAATGGATGTAAAAGTTCGATTACAAAACCTTTTGTTATTAAAAAACCGACGGCTATTTTAAAGGTAGATAAAACAAGTGGATGTACTCCGTTAACTGTTAGTTTTAAAGATTCAAGTTATTCTGATTTTCCAATTACTAATAGAATATGGATATTCGGCAATAATAACCAACAAAGTTTATCTAATTCTAATATTCAATATACATATACGGTAGATGGTGATTTCTGGGCAAAGCTGGTAATAATAAATAATCAAAATTGTACAGACACTTCTTATCCTGTGTTGATAAGTGTGGGTAAGATATTAAACCCTGATTTTTCAATGAGTAAATCAAATGTTTGTAATAATGAAATAATTAGATTTACAGATAATACTCCTCAATCAAATCTTATTGATGAATGGCAGTATTTTGTTAATAATACTCCTATTGGTAATAGTTTAAACGATAAAAACCCACAATGGAAAGTTAATGCAGATACTGGCTGGTTGAATGTTACATTAAAAGTAAATTATAATGGTTGTATATCACAAGTTACAAAACAAAAGGTTTTATATAATAATGGACCTGTTGCTGATTTTGATTTTGTTGTTGATTGTAAAAATCCTTTTAATTATCAATTTATTAATAAATCAAAAAATTACAATTCTTTTAAATGGTTATTTGGCGATGGTAATTATAATAATTCATTATCAAATCCTTTATATACATACTCTTCACAAGGCGATTTTGTTGTTCAATTAATAACTCATAATGGCACTTGCCATGATACTATTTCAAAAAATATTTATGTCAGAAATTCAAAAGCCATATTAAATGGTGATACTAGTTTTTGTGCAGACGAAGAGATTTTATTTTCTGCAAATGGTTCACATACTTATCCCATAAATTATTGTTATGAACCTTATGTTTGGGATTTTGGTGATGGTACTGTTGTTAGAACTTTTGATGGTAATCTAATTCATACTTATAAAAAAGGAGGGATATATACTATTAAATTAGCTACTTATTATGATAATGGTTGTGTTGATACAGCAGATTTAAAAGTACACGTTTATCAACCTAAAGCATTGTTTACAAAAGATAAAGTTAATGGATGTGTTCCTTTAAAGGTTGTATTTCAAGATCAATCAATCCCCGACTATGATCCAATTGTTCAGTGGTGGTGGAATTTTGGTGGTAGTGCCAATTTGACATATTATCAACAAAGAGATACAGTGTCATTTAATTACATTACTTCTGGTGTTTATCCTGTGCGCTTAAATGTTAAAGATTTAAGAGGATGTTCTAATACATTTTATGATACTATCTATGTAGGTAATCCTATTGCTAATTTTACAGTTAAAGAAAATTCATGTGCAGGTGAACCTCTTGCCTTTTATTATGCTCATCAGATTATCGATAGTGCTATTTGGGATTTTGGTGATGGAAATATAGTTAAATCTATTGAACGGCCTTATTATCATAAATATGAACTACCAGGCGAGTATACAATAAAATTAAAGATATATCAATATGGTTGTTCAGATAGTATAACAAGTGCTACTGGATATGTCAAAGTTCAAAAAGCCGATGCCTATTTTTTAGTTTCAGATAGTATAGCTAATTGTTATCCTGCCGAAATTAATTTTACTCATGTTGCAGGTGAGAATGTTGTTGATGGTAAATGGTATTTTGGTTATGGCAATAATTATTCACCTTATTCGAAAATTAGAGTTTTTAATTATAACTCACCTGGAATTTATACAGCATTTTTGTGGGTTAAAACTTCTTTTGGTTGCCTCGATACATTTTATAAAAATATTGTTGTAAAAGGACCAACAGGAAATTTTTCTATGTCTAAAGAATATGCTTGTAGAGGTCAGGATATAAGTTTTCAATTAAAAGATACTTCAGGAGTATCTAATTATTTCTGGGATATGGGTGATGGTACTTTTAAATACGGAAATCCCATAACTCATTCTTATCAGTTGATGGGCGAAATATATCCAAAATTGATTTTAGAAACAGAAAATAAAGAATGCGTGGTTGCTATTACAAAAAAATTGAATGTATATGTGGTTGATGCTGAATTTTCGATTGTTGACAGTGGATTGTGTGCTACTTATCCACTTAAAATTGTTAATAACAGTAAAGGCAATGATTTTAATGTTTGGACAATCCCTGGTTATCCTATAATATATCATAAAGAACCTGAGATAAAATTTAATATTCCTGGTAATTACACTATTACACTAATAGTTAAAAATTTGTTTGATTGTTATGATACTTTGCAAAAGCAAATTACTATTTATCCTCTTCCAGAAATAAAAACTAGCAATGATACATTAATATGTGAAGGTGACACAATAAGATTATTTGCAAGTGGAGGTAATTCGATACAATGGTTTCCATCAATTGGACTTGATAATCCTAATTCTTATGTTACAAATGCATTTCCTACGCAAACTACTTATTATGTTCCTGTTGTTGTTGATGAAATTTCTGGTTGTAAAAATAAAGATACTGTAAAGATTTTTGTACAAAATTATCCTCGATTAAATATTTTTCCATTAGATACTACTATCATAATAGGTGATGTTGTTAGTATGAAAATTGATTCTTTACCATCGTTTGTTTATAATTGGTCACCAGATTATATGATAAATTGCAAAAATTGTGCTTCACCTCTGTTACAACCACTAGAAAACACAATATATAAGTTAAATGTGTATGATATTAATGGATGTTTTAATGTTGATTATTATATAACCATTAATGTTGAAGAAAAATATACAATACAATTACCTACAGCCTTTACACCAAATGGTGATGGTAAAAATGATGTATTATATGTTAGAGGATGGGGAATAAAAAAATTGCTCGAATTCAGAATTTATAATAGATGGGGTAATGAAGTTTTTTATACTGATGATATTAATAAGGGATGGGATGGAACTTATAAAGGTAAAATGCAGCCTGTTGATAGTTATGTATATTTTGTAAAGGCTGAATTTTGGGATGGAACAATAAAGACAAAAAATGGAACTATTATTCTATTAAGATAAATTAAAAATTTTTATAATTATGGAAGCAAACAATATATGTCCAAGGACTGAAAAATGTCCTATTTTTAGCGGTATACTTAAAGGTACTGAATATACTGAGACTTATAAAAAGCTTTATTGTCTTAATGGTGAGGAAGGAAGAAACAAATGTAAAAGATATTTAGTTTTTAAAATCATAAGTAAATGCCTTGATAACCTTTTACCTAATTCTAGTAAAAGTATCGAAGAAATAATAGAACTTATGAAAATTAAAGGCGAAATTTGATTTTCTAAACATTAAAAAATTAATTGTGATAATAATTTTTTAATTGTTTTTCGAATGATTTTCTGTTGTACGTGTTAATAATGTCAATAATTTTAATTATTTCATCTGTTCTTTGTTTTATTTCTTCATAATGTAAATTGGCTTCTTTATTAAAAGCAATTTTTTCAATTTTATAACCATAATGTTCTAAAGACATTACGGCAGCAGCTTCATATTCATCGAAAATAATAATAGTTGGCAACCTGTTTTTAGAATAGTTTTTTAATGCATTAAGAACGCTAGTTCTGATATAACTAATTTGTGCTTCACTAAGAAAATTTACTCCTAATAAAAGTTTTACAACATCAATTTTAGCTAGTTCTTTTCTTTTATTTTGTTTTTTCAGTAATTCATATTTTTTATCATTTGTTGTAAGAAATGCTTTAATATAATCATCAGGGAGGTTTTTTAAATCGCCCATTTCATTTTTTTTTATTCTAATTTTGTATTCTTTTTTTGCTTGCTTGTATTTTACAGGTACATAATATTCCCAATTTTTTGTTCTTTTATAACTTTCGGTTATTGGTTTAGGCTTCCATGATGTTTTTGGTCTTTTCATTAAAGGATGAGTTAAAGATAAATTACCTGTTTCAAAAGAATATAATAGACAATTAATGAAATGAACCCATCCACCACCTATTGAATTGTGTAATGCACTCCACAATGTTTTATAACTTTTGGTTGTATTTTCAATGTTAAATGATGGAATATTATTAACAGAATCAATAAAGTTATTATTAAGATTAACAGGAATATAAATATATTCTTTAGGATTTTTTAAAGGATCTGAGATATGAAATAATTGTCTGACATCAAGTTTATAAGTAGAATCGTTGCTTAATGAAATAAATAAATTATAATCTAATTCCCATCTTAATTCTGATATAATTGGATTTTGTGCATATGAAATAGCATAAATTAATATTATGAATACCAATACAATAAATTTTTTCATAATATAGAATATTGTAAAAGTAAAATAAAATTTAAATTTAAGTTATGAAGCAATTATGCATCTATTCTTGCGAATTTTGCATGTTTTTCAATAAATTCACGTCTTGGTGGTACATCATCACCCATAAGCATTGAAAATATTCTGTCAGCCTCAGCAGCACTTTCTATTGTAACTTGTCGTAATGTTCTTGTTGCTGGGTTCATTGTTGTTTCCCAGAGTTGTTCTGCATTCATTTCTCCTAAACCTTTATAACGCTGAACATGAATTTGACCACCTTCTTTTTCTTTACTAAGTTCTTCAATAGCCTTTTGTCTTTCCTCTTCTGTCCAACAATATCTTTGTAATTTTCCTTTTTTTACTAAATAGAGTGGGGGAGTAGCAATATAAAGATGTCCTCTCGAAATCAATTCTTCCATATAACGATAAAAAAATGTCATTATTAAAGTTGTGATATGACTACCATCAACATCAGCATCTGTCATTATAATGATTTTTTCATATCTTAAACCATCTAAATTTAATGCTTTGCTGTCTTCTTCTGTACCTGTAGTTACTCCAAGTGCTGTATAAATATTTCTAATTTCTTCATTGTCAAAAATTTTATGCGGCATAGCCTTTTCAACATTCAAAATTTTGCCACGTAATGGCAATATTGCCTGAAATCTTCTATCTCTCCCTTGTTTAGCAGTTCCTCCTGCCGAATCACCTTCAACGAGAAATAATTCTGTATTTTGAGGTCCTCTTTCAGAACAATCAGCTAATTTACCAGGTAATCCTGATCCTGAAAGCACACCTTTTCTTTGTACAAGTTCTCTTGCTTTTCTGGCTGCATGACGAGCTTGTGCTGCTAAAATAACTTTATTAACTATGGCTTTTGCATCTCTTGGATTTTCTTCTAAATAATTAGTTAAAAACGCACTTACAGCCTGATCCACTATTCCCATGATATCAGTATTTCCGAGCTTTGTTTTGGTTTGCCCTTCAAATTGTGGTTCAGGTACTTTAACATGTATTACAGCCGTAAGTCCTTCTCTGAAATCATCTCCATTAATTTCAAATTTTAGTTTTGATAACATACCTGTTTTCTCAGCATATGCTTTAAGAGTTCTTGTTAATCCTCTTCGAAATCCTGCTAAATGTGTTCCACCTTCTATTGTGTTTATATTATTTACATATGTATGAACATTTTCACTAAACGATGTGTTATATTCAAATGCTATTTCAATAGGTATATCATTCTTTACTGTTTCAAAATAAATAATTTTTTCAGTTAATTTTTCTCTAGTTTCATCCAGAAATTCTACAAATTCTTCAAGTCCTCTTGTTGAATAAAAAGTTTCATGTAAATATTCTTCTTCGCCTTTTTCATTTTCTTCTTTTTGTCTTTTATCTGTTATGCTTAATCGTATTCCTTTATTCAAATAAGCAAGTTCCCTCAATCTTGATGCTAAAATATCATAATTAAATTCTGTAGTTGTAAAAATTTCATCGTCTGGTTTGAAAGTTATTATTGTGCCTGTTTTGTTGGTTTCTCCAACATTCTTTACATCATAAAGGGGTTTTCCCCTTTCATATTCCTGAACATATATATTTCCTTCCCTATGTATTTCAGCTTTTAAATATTTTGATAAAGCATTAACACATGAAACACCTACTCCATGAAGTCCTCCTGAAACTTTATATGTGTCTTTATTAAATTTTCCACCAGCATGTAGAACAGTTAAAACAACTTCGAGTGCCGATTTTTGTTCTTTTTCATGAAAATCTACCGGAATACCTCTACCATCATCAGCAACAGTGACAGATCCATCTTCATTTATTGTTACTTCTATGTTTTTACAAAAACCAGCAAGAGCTTCATCAATTGAATTGTCAATAACTTCATAAACTAAATGGTGTAAACCTCTTGAGCTTACATCGCCAATATACATTGCAGGCCTTTTTCTAACAGCCTCAAGACCTTCAAGTACTTGAATACTCTCTGCTGAATAATTCCCATTCACTTGATTTGTTGAATTATTCTGTTTTTTCATCATTTATTTTTAAATTTTAATTGAATTGCAAATTTACTATTTTTTTAGCTTTTTGTTTTATATATGTTCATAGATTATTAACATTATTTTAACAAGAAAGCCGTATCATTTGATACGGCTAATATTTGTTAATTAAAAATTTTTTTATTGATCTATGTTGTTATCGTTCATATCAAAATCAAATTCCTTAGTTTGTTCGTTTTGTTTTTTATTTTTTTGATTATAATTGTTTATTTTCCACGAAATAGATAAACCTACAACATTGCTTTGTCTTGTTCTTTCACTATATGTTTTAAAGTTTATATCTTCGCTTCGTGTGATCCATTTTGTGGAGCTAAGAAAATCTCTTACACGAAGTGTTACTGTCAATTGTCTGTTGAAAAAGTCTTTTCTTAAGCCTATGTTCGTAAAAAGTACTCCTTCTTCACGTCCTTGTGCAGTTATAGATGCTCCTCTGTAAAATCCCATTAATTGCAGCATCATATCTTTCTTAATCTTTATCATAATGTTGTATCTTGAATTCCAAGTAAATGATTCTTTATTTTCATTTCTTTCAATAAGTTCCAGTTTATAATCATAAAAACTAATACTTGTATTAAGTAATATCCATTTTGCCAATGGTATATTAATCATTGTTTCTAAGCCTGTGGCGTAACTCTTATTTAGATTTTCAAATGTTTGTACCATAACATTATCTGATCTAAGTTGATATATATTATTTATAATGTTTTCTGTTTGTCTATGAAATAATTCCATCGAAATGAATCCTGCTTTATTAATTGATTTTTGAATATTAATTTCAAACGAATTTGTAAATTCTGGTTTTAATGCTGGATTGCCTTTTCTTACGTTTTGTTTATCTATATAATTTTCGAAAGGATCTAAAAACCAATTTCTTGGTCTGTTAATTCTTCTGCTATAACTACCAGAAATTTGAATATCATAAGGTAATTTTCGGCTTAAATGTAATGAAGGAAAAATATTTAAGGCATTGTAGTGATATGATTCTCCTAAAATTATTTGATTTAGTTTTCTATCTTCATACTCAGCACGCAAACCTATTTGATAATCAAAAATTTTAAATGTATTTGAATACGTTAAATAAATAGCATGTGTGTTATGGTTAAATAAAGTGTTATTGTACCTTTCAGGAATATCTGTCCATTGAATATTTTCATTAAAATATTTTTGATAATTATACTTTTCTTCCGACGACTCAATTTCTCCCTCATAACCTGCCTCAATTTTTCCTATTTCAGAAAAAGGGTAAGTGTAATCAATTTTTATGTTATAACTATTTTCATTTCCTTTTTCAATACTTTGTTCGGCATATTCTGAGTTGGATATTTTTATCCATTGACTATTTGTTTCAAATTCAGAAAATTTATTTAATTCTTTTCCTGCATCATTTGAATATTGCAAAAATGCAATGATTTGATGGCCTTTATCGTTGAACTTTTTCTGATAATCAACGTTTAATTCAATTGTATTTCTGTGGATGTTGAAAAGGCTATTTCTTAAATAAAAAGCATTATAAGTTTCTGGTAAATTATATTCATGGTATCTGCCCATTCCTTCCCTTCCGAATAATCTTTCTCCATATTTTCCTGAAAGAGTTATTAAATTGTTATTGTTTAAATAAAATTCTATACCACCGCGAATCTCTTGTCCATTACGAAACATTTCTCCATCACCAATTGCAATTTGATAATTTATTGTATCATTAATGTATGTTTCTTTATTTAAATATTCATTACCATCAAAACCAAATCTATTTAATGCACCACCCAAGATTAAATTTATATTTGATTTTCTTAAGTTAAAAAGAAAATCTCCACCATATCTACCATTTGAATTTGCTCTGGCATTTATATTTCCATTAATACCTGTCTGTTTTTGTTTTTTCATAATAATATTTATTATACCTGCAGGCCCTTCAGGATTATATTTGGCAGAAGGATTTGTTATTATCTCGATAGTTTCAATTGCACTTGCAGGAATTTGCTGTAATATCTCGTTGCCTTGAACAAGTGATGGCTTACCATCAATTAATACAGTAAAATTGGAACTCCCTCTTAATGATACATTACCATCTATATCTACTTGAACAGAAGGTACATTTTCTAATACATCTACTGCTGTACCTCCTTGAGCCGTAACCTGTTGTGATACGTTTATTACTTTTTTGTCAATCTTATAATCTACAGCAGGTCTTTCGCCTACAACAACAACTTCGTTAAGCTCATTTAGCAGTGGTTCTATGTTAATTTCACCTAAGTTAATATTGCTGACAGTATTATTAATAGTAATTTGTTTTATTCTAGTTTTCGTATAACCAACAAAGGTTATTTCAATAAAATAATTACCATTAGGTATATTCTTTATTTCAAAATATCCGTCTTTGTCTGTAGCAACACCTTTAATTAGACTAGAATCTTTTGAATTGTAAAGGCCAATAGTAGCATATTCAATATTTTCGCCCGTATTTTTATCTTTTACTTTGCCTTTGATACTTCCATTGCCAATAGTAAAATTACCACTTGCTTTTAATGTTATTAAAAATATAAGTATTAGAAGTGTTGTGAAATTGTTTTTCATGTGTGTTATTTTTAATAATTATTTTTTTTTACAAATATTTGATATTTTTATGTAATGTTTATGAAATATTCTATAAAATGATTTAAATAAAAGATGAAATTATGCAAAAATCAATTGATTTTATAAAATAACAATTCAAATGATTTATTGTTAAACTTGTCGAAAAAACTTTTTTCATTATAAATTTATTTCTAAAATTGTTGTAAATACTATATTATAAAATGTTAAAAAAGAAAAATTTTGAAATCTTTTTACATCTAGGTTTATGGATTTTGTTGTATTTGCCAACATTCTTATCTTTTGTTTTTACAGAACACCCCATACCACTTCCACGTAAAATATTTGCCTTACTTTCAATTTTATTTAGTCTTTTTAATTTTTATTTTGTATATGGTTTTGTTTTTCCAATTTTTTATAATAAAAATAAAATAATATGGTTAATAATTGTTACTTTGATTTTTATTCTTATTTATCCTATTGTACAGTATAAAATTGTTGAAAGTATATGGATAGCTAATAATTGGATATCAAAAAAAATATTGTATAAAGGGTGGTTTTATACCGAAAGTTATACAATGACATTATTATACACAGGATTAGCTTTTTTAGCACGTTTTACCACACAATGGTATAATGTTCAAAAACGAAATGCCGACTTAATTTATCAGAAACAACAAAGTGAATTAAAATTGCTTAAATCACAAATTAATCCACATTTTTTCTTTAATACATTGAATAATATTTATTCATTAGTATACCAAAAATCTGATAAAGCTCCAGAAGCTGTTATGAAATTATCGCAAATTATGCGTTACATAATTTATGAAACAAATACCGATAATGTAGAGCTTATTAAAGAAATAAATTATATAAAGAGTTACATAGAATTGATGGAATTACGATCTTCTAAAAAAGATCTTGTTAATTTTGAAATTATTGGCGATCCTGAAAATAAATATATTGCCCCTATGTTATTAATTCCTTTTATTGAAAATGCTTTTAAGCATTGTGATAAAAAATCACAAATACCATCAATATATATTAAGATAAATGTTTTTGAAAATAGTATTGAACTAAATGTAAAAAATTTAATTAAAGAAAAAAATAAATCTGATTCTAATATATTATTAGAAGAAGGAGGAATTGGATTAAAAAATGTTATTGAACGTTTAAGATTATTATATCCAGAAAAACATGTACTTAAAATTAATAAAGACTCTGGTTATTTTGAAGTATTTTTGCATATTGAATTAAAATAATATTTTTATGGAAATTAAATGCATTGCAATTGATGATGAGCCGCTTGCATTGGATCTTATCAAACAATATGCTAGCAAAATTAGTTTTTTAAAGCTTATAGAAACTTTCGAAAATCCACTTGATGCTATCCAATTTTTATCAACAAATAATGTTAGTCTTATTTTTTTAGATGTTCAGATGGAAGAACTTTCAGGCATTCAATTTTTAAAGGTTATTACAAATAAACCTAAAGTAATAATGACTACTGCATACGATAAATATGCAATAACTGGATTTGAACTTGATGTTGTTGATTATTTGTTGAAACCTATATCTTTTGAGCGTTTTGTAAAAGCTGTTAATAAAGTTTATGATTTGATAAATCTTGAAACTAAATTTGTTGATTCTGATTTGAAAACAAATAATCAGGAAGAATTTTATAGTAACGATTCGTATTTTTTTGTTAAAACAGGTACACAACTTGTTAAAATTAATTATGATGAAATATTATATATTGAAGGACAAGGAGATTATTTATCAATAGTTTTAAAAAACAAAAAAATTTTAACTTTGCAAACATTTTCGAAAATGGAAAAAATATTACCCGAAAATCTTTTCATTCGTGTACATAAATCTTATATTGTTTCTTTGCCAAATATTGAAAAAATAGAAAGAAATAGAATAATAATAGGAGACAAATACATACCTATAAGCGATAGTTATAAAGAGGCTTTTTATAAAAAAATTGAAAGTAAAGGATTGTTATAAACCTGCAAGCCAACCACCATCAACATAAATTGTTTGTCCTTGTATATAATTTGATGCTTCTGAGGCTAAGAATATTGCTGTTCCTATTAAGTCATCAACTTCTCCCCAACGTTTTAAGGGAATATTACTAATTACCCAATTATTAAATTCCTCATTGTTTTTTAGTTCCTTAGTTAATTCAGTTATAAAATAACCTGGTCCAATAGCGTTTACATTAATATTATATTTTCCCCATTCTACAGCCATAGCTTTTGTTAACATTTTTAACCCACCTTTAGCAGCACAATAATTAGCAATACCAGGCCGTGCTGCTTCGGCATTTAAAGATGTTATGTTTATGATTTTTCCTTTTTTTCTTTCTATCATATATTGGGCAACTATTTTTGAAATGTAATATACCGAATTGAGATTTGTTTGAATTACCTCATTCCATTGTTCTTCTGTCATTTCTTCAAGTAATGCTCGACGATGTATTCCGGCATTGTTTATGAGTATGTCTATTTTACCAATTTTACTTTCAATGTGATCAACAGATTCTTTTGCTTTTTGTTTATCATTAATATCAAAACAACAGGAAAAAATTTTATTATTGTATTTAGTTAGATTATCAATCGCTTTTTTTAAATTTTCTTTATTCTTGCTATTAATTATTACTATTGATCCTGCCTTTGCAAAACCTTCTGCAAGTTTATAACCAATACCACGAGATGAACCAGTTATTAAAACAATTTTATCTTTTACACTAAATATGTTATAAATATTATCATTATTCATGGTTCTAACTTTTTTCTTGACAAAAATATAAGAAAATCAGATGATTATAAAATAATAAAAAAAAATAATAAATTTTTAGATAGTTGTTAGATTTATAACAAAATCTTTTTATAATTTTGAGAAATATCATTTCAAAAAACATGAAGATAAAATTTTTTGGAGCTACAAGAGAAGTTACAGGTAGTAAGCATTTGATAGTGACAAATCATGGAAAGAAATTATTGCTTGATTGTGGCATGTTTCAAGGAAAAGGCTTGAACACAGATGCAAAAAACCGTGAAATATTTATTAATCCTGAAGAAATTGATCACATAATCCTTACTCACAGTCATATTGATCATTCAGGTTTAATTCCTTTTTATTACAAATTAGGGTTTCGAGGTTCTATTATATGTACAGATGCTACACGTGATTTGTGTTCTATTATGCTTGCCGATGCCGGTCATATTCAAGAACAAGATGTTTATACTTTTAATAAAAAAAGGATAAGACAAGGATTACCAACAATAGAGCCTTTATATACTGCAGATGATGCATTTAAATGTATGAGCTTATTTTATACAATTCCTTACGACAGAAAGCTTCAGATAGATGAAAATATAAAAGTTAAATTCACAAATACAGGTCATTTGCTTGGTAGTGGTGTGGCGATTATTGAAATAAAAGAAGGATCAACGATAAAAAGAATAGGATATACTGGCGATATCGGCAGACCAGTTAATAGAATTCTTAAACCTCCTGTATCTTTTCCACAGGTTGATTATTTAATAGTAGAATCTACTTATGGCGATAGATTACATGAGGATTTAAAAGCTGCTGATGAAAAATTACTTGAAATTGTTTTCGAAACGTGTGTTAAAAAACGTGGAAAACTTTTAATACCATCATTTAGTGTAGGCCGAACACAGGAGATTGTTTATACATTAAATAATTTTTACAACGAAGGTAAATTGCCCAAAATTGAAGTTTATGTCGATAGTCCACTTGCTATTAATGCTACAGAAATTTTTAGAATGCATACCGAATGCTTTAACAAAGATATACTTAATGTAATGCTTTATGATTCCGATCCTTTTGGATTTAATACATTACATTATATTAAAAGAGTTGAAGATTCAAAAAAGTTAAATTATATTGAAGAACCCTGTATAATAATATCGGCTTCTGGCATGATGGAAGCTGGAAGAATTAAACATCATTTAGCAAACAATATTAGTAAGCCAAGTACTACTGTTTTGGCTGTTGGTTATTGTGCTCCTGAAACACTTGGAGCAAGATTATTAAGTGGTGCAAAACAAATATCTATTCACGGAAATTTGTACGATGTTAAGGCTAATATTGAGAAAATCGATTCTTATAGTGGTCATGCTGATTATAAAGAAATAATTGAATTTTTAAAATGTCAAAATCCAGTTGAAGTAAAACAAACTTTTATTGTACATGGTGAATACAATGCACAATTGAACTTGAAAAAAGAGCTTGAAAATATTGGTTTTAGAAATATAACCATACCCGAAAAAAATCAAGAATATTTAATATAATAAAAATTGTAAATTTATAAAAATATGAAAACAAAAGTTATCGAATTACTTAATAAAGCAGTGGCAGAAGAATTATATGCTGTTAATCAGTATATGTATTTTCATTTCCACTGCGACGATCAAGGCTATGACATATTAGCAGGCTTATTTAAGAAAATTGCCATTGACGAGATGAAACATCTCGAAGAGTTTGCTGAAAGAATTTTATTTCTTAAAGGCGATGTAAATTTAGTTCCTTCTTCGGAAGTAAAAAAAGTTACAACAGTTAAAGAAATGCTTGAGCTAGCTAAAAAATTAGAAGATGAAGCAATAGAGGATTATAATAAAATGGCTAATGAATGTGCTGCAAATAATGATGCTGTATCGAAAAAGATTTTTGAAGATATCATTGCTGAAGAAGAAAAACATTTTGATCAGTTTGACATTGAATTAGAAAATCTTATTAAATTTGGTGATAATTATTTAGCATTACAATCTATTGAAAGAAGCAAGAGTAACATTAAATAATTTTAAATATTTATTAAATTTTATTTAATTAAAATTTATAATATGAACTTTGTTTATATATTTGCTGGTCGCTTTAAAGGAATTTTTAAGTATTTATTTAAATTTTTAAATATGGGAATACTTAGAGAAAAATTTATGCAATATAATGAACCCCAGAAAGTTATGGAAATGGGGATTTATCCTTACTTCAGAGTTATTGAGTCAGATCAAGATACTGTTGTAAATATTAATGGCAAGAAGGTATTAATGTTTGGATCAAATAGTTATCTTGGTTTGACAAATCATCCTAAAGTTAAAGAAGCTGCCAAAAAAGCAATAGAAAAATATGGTACAGGATGTGCAGGTTCAAGATTTCTTAACGGAACACTTGATATACATATTCAACTCGAAGAAAGATTAGCTGATTTTGTTGGTAAAGAGGCAGCTTTGGTTTATAGCACTGGATTTCAGGTTAATTTGGGTGTTGTATCGTCTATTACAGGTAGAAATGATTATATTTTACTTGATTCGTTAGATCATGCATCGATTATTGAAGGTAGTAGACTTTCATTTTCTAAAGTTGTTAAATTCGAGCACAATAATATGAAATCGCTAGAATCAAAATTGCTATTATGCGAAAAAGATAAGCTAAAATTAATTGTTGTAGATGGCGTATTTTCAATGGAAGGTGATATAGCTAATTTACCAGAAATAGTTAAAATTGCTGAGAAATTTAATGCTGCTATAATGGTTGATGATGCTCATGGTATTGGAGTACTTGGCAGAAATGGACGAGGCACAGCAGATTATTTTGGATTAACAGATAAGGTAGATTTGATAATGGGTACTTTTTCAAAATCTCTTGCTTCGCTTGGTGGTTTTATTGCTGCAGATAAATATACTATTAATTATTTGAAACATAATTCCAGATCTTTAATATTTAGTGCTAGTATAACACCTGCATCTGCTGCTGCTGTGCTTGCTGCACTCGAAATAATGGAAAATGAACCTGAAAGAATAAAACATTTATGGGATCTAACTCATTATGCACATAAAGCTTTCAGAGAATTGGGTTTTGATATTGGTAAAACACAAACACCAATTATTCCTTTATATATTCGAGATAATATTAAAGCTCTTACTTTGACACAAAAATTGCTTGAAGAAGGCATATTTGTTAACCCTGTAGTATCGCCTGCTGTACCAAAAGAAGATAGCCTTATTAGGTTTTCTTTAATGGCAACTCATACTTTTGAACAGTTGAATGAAGCAATTGAAAAAATAGGAAAAGTTGCTCATAAACTTGATATAATTAAAACACAAACCGTGAGTTAATAAATTATTAAAAATTTATATGAAAGTTGTTTTAATAACAGGTGTATCTTCTGGCTTAGGCGAAAGCATAGCAAAGTATTTGTCTTGTAAAGGTTATAAAGTATATGGTTTGTGTAGAAGTGATTATAAACCAAATTATGATGTTAATATCATTAAAGCTGATATTGCTGATATTCAATCGGTAAAAACTGCTATAACTTCAATTTTTGAAAAAGAAAAGAAAATAGATATAGTTATTAATAATGCTGGAATGGGATATGGTGGACCTATTGAATGTTTTACAGAAGAAGAGGTTAAATATCAATTTGATGTTAATTTATTCGGTGTTTTTAGAGTTTGTAAGGAAGTTATTCCTCTCATGCGTGAAAATAAAACTGGACTTATTATAAATATAGGTTCAATAGGTGGTTTGATTGGATTACCATATCAGGGATTTTATTCTGCTACAAAATTTGCTATTCAGGGATTTAGTGAAGCGTTATATCAAGAACTAAAACCATATAATATTAAAGTAGTAGTAGTTAATCCAGGTGATTTTTCAACAAATTTTACAGCAAATCGTAAAATTGTTCAGAATGCATACGATTCCCCATATCGAAAACAATTTATGAAAACATTATCTATTATTGAAAAAGATGAAAAAAAAGGATTGAAACCCGAATATCTTGCAAAAAAAATTTATAAAATTATTAAAACAAAAAATCCTAATTTTATTTATAATGTTGCTACATTTGACCAAAAACTTGCTGTTTTTCTTAAATTTATTCTTCCATCTAAAATGTTTTTAAAAATTATTTCTTCTCATTATGGTATTAAATAGGTTTTATCAAAAGTTTTTTTAAAAATTTTGAAAAATATTTTATAAATTGAAAAAAATACTTTTATTTTTGCGAAAACTTTAAAAACTTTAGAACTGTGGGAAAGAAAAGAGTTATAAAAAGATTTGAACAAATATCTGACGAATTGATGGAAAAAATAAAAGAAACATATCCTGATGGATTTGAAGAATATCTTATAACATACACAAATCCAAAGGGAGAGATAGAGATTGCTTTACCTCTCGAAACGGAAGATACTTCATATTTAATAAAAATGCCAAAGGATAACATTCCAGAGGAGGTAGATGATTTTGATATCTCAAGTGAATTGGCTAAGAGTATTGATACTATTGATACATTTGAAATAGACAAAGATTTAGAAAGTGCAATATTAGGAAAGGAATTCGAAGATGTTTTTATTGGAGATAAAGAAGACGAAGACGAAAAGAAAGAAAAATCTAAATCAAAAAAGAAATCTTCAAAGTCCAAAAAATTAAAGAAATCAGATGACTTTGATGATGACGAATTTGATGATTTTGACGATGATTTTGAAGATGAATTTGATGAAGAAGATTATGACGATGAATCTGATTTTGATGATGAAGAAGATGATGAAGATGATAATTTGTTAATTTAATAAACATATTTAAAAATTAAGAGCCTTAATTTCAAGGCTCTTTTTTACATTAATGCCCATTTTTTTGAAAAAATAAGAAATAATAAATATCCAAAATAACATAAATTTATAAAAGTGAAAACTAGATTGTAAGGAGTACGATTTTTTACTTTCTTTCTTAACATAATTCCTGCGTTTGGTATTACTGTAGACGTAAGAAAAACAATAAAGTGAATGTTAAATATAGAATCGTATGATATTTCATCAAAATTAATAGTTTTTTCTCCAAAAAGTAATAGGTATGTGAATGTTAAAAATACTGTTAAGTATAATAAATAACTAATCTTTAAACTTAAAGTAGATATTTTTCTTTTTTTATGCAACCGCATAGGTTTAAGTATTATAATTGAAATAATAAAAATTAAAAAATATCCAATTATAAAAAGTATACGCAAAAAATCTTGAAAGAAATTGTTATTCATATATATTGTTTAAAAATATAATTGATAAAAATTTTTTAATAAAATTATAATTTTTGGTTGTTATTAGATTTATAAAATATTGAAAATTTGTATTTAAATTTATTTGTATTCTTTTTTTAAAAGTTTGCATACATGCTTTTCAATTTGAAAAGTAAAATCATCCTCTGTTAGTAACTTAATTTTTTTCCATCTAAAAGAAATGGCTCCTTCTTTTAATTCAAAATCAAAAGGTTTGTTTGATACTTCAAATTTTATCGGGTCAATTAATTTTATTTTATAAAAAATGCTAATTATTTGTTTATTCTTGTGAAAAAATGATTCTTGAAAGAAATCTGTTGTATAAAAATGTTCAATAATTTCAATGGGTTGTCCGAATTCTTCTAAAGCTTCTCTTTTAAGACAATCTATTGTACCTTCACCATAATTTAAACCACCACCCGGAAATTTTGTGATTTTTAAGTTACTATAAAATTCATCTGATAATAAAACTTCTTGATTTTCATTTATTAAAATCCCATACACTCTGATGATAAAATTATTGTTACTCATATTTTAATTCAAATTGTTGAAATCGATTTTATAATAATAATATTTTCTACCTTTAAATGCAGGGATAATTATTGTGTTTTTTAATGTTGCGTAATATCTTATAGGTTCAGGATATAATAGTTTTTTTTGCCATTGTTTTAGTGGTATGTATTTTAGATTACCGTATTCGTCGATATGCACGGCAATAAGAATAGATTTTCGATGATGACCAAAAGATTTAATTTTTTCGGGATTTTTTAAATTTTTAATATGGTCATTATATATAATTACGATATCATTTCCTTCAATAGGTGATAATAATGCATATGAGCATAAATTTTGAAATAAATCAAATTTTTGACCAGTATTTCTTATTAAATCTCGAAAATATTGTATACTAATGTTAAACGAATCTAAATATGATATATCAGAAAAGCTTTGTCGTTTTGGTATGAAAGTAATCCAATTAATATTACCATCAACATTTAGATTTGATATTATTAAGGTATTATATGTATCATAATTTTGCTCAAAAATTTGTTCTGCAATTAAAGTTATTGTGTTATTTTTCCGAGGAACTACATCAGTAACTTCATATTTCATAAGTTCATCTTCCTCAATAAAAGGTTCTTTAAAAATTTTTATTTTTTCAAGAAAATCTAGTGGAAGCTCATTTAATTGTTTTGCAATAATATTGCTATTTTCATTTGAAATTTTAATAAAAAAAATACCTTTTATCCCTGGTCTTAAAAGATCTGAATATAAGCCGCAACATATCAAGTTGCCCTCATTATCATCTGTTATTTTTATACTTTTTATAAATTTTTCTTTTAATGTTATAGGAAATGATTTAAATGTTTTTCCATTTTCCGTATACCTATAAATGTTATAAAGATTTTTCTCTTCTGAAAATAAATAAGTGAATATACTTTGCCGTTTTATTAGACTTAAAATTGATACATTGTTATAATCGTCAACTACGAATATATTATCCCTAGGTCCTTGTCCTTTGTATTCGTAAAAATCTTTTATTGACCATACAAGGCTAAGGTCTTTATCGAACACATAAAATTCGTTATATTGTATTTTACTTAGAAAGACTTTTGTTATACATGCAATAAGTAGCTTTGTTTCGCTTCTTGAAAGTGTAAAATATAAATCTGCCCAATTTCCTTTTATGTATTTTATATCAATTAATTCATTAAAAGGTACATCTGATTTTAGAGTTTTTTTATCTATTGTCTTGAAATATAATTTTTTAGAATTAAATGTTCTTCTTGATGCAAAAACATATATTTTGCCATGAAAATAAATTATAGATTCAAGTTCGAATGATTTAAGCCCTTCATATAGTTTAACTGGCTTTTCTTCAATTTTATTCATCAAATTATCAAATTGAGCTATATAAAACTGATTGCCATAATGTTTTAAAACATAAAAAAAAGAATCGTCATTAGCAAAAATTTTATGTATGTTAGTACTACCTAAATCTATGTCTGATTTACCTTTTATTAATGAAAATTCTTGTGATAATGTTTGGATAAAAACTAATACAAGTTTAAAAATTATTATATAATATTTCATTGTATGATTTTAAATTGTTTAGATAAAATTAAAAAAATAAAATAAAAGTATAAATAAAAACTTATAGACAATTCAATATTGTCTATAAGTTGCATAAAAAAATTTATTAATATTAAATTTTAATAGACTAGTTTTTTTGCAGCTTTTAGGGTATTTATGAGTAATGAAACTCTTGTCATAGGGCCCACACCTCCTGGTACTGGTGTAATGTATTCACATTTAGGTGCAACTTCGTCAAATTTAACATCTCCAACAAGTTTATAACCAGATTTTGAATTTTCTGATTTTACTCTTGTTGTTCCTACATCAACAACTATTGCTCCTTCTTTTATCATATCGGCAGTAACAAATTCAGGGCTACCTATAGCTGCTACCACTATATCTGCTTGTCTTGTCAAATTTGCAATATCTTTTGTTTTACTATGACAAAGTGTGACAGTAGCATCACCATATTCACCTTTCTGAGATAACAATATAGATAACGGTCGGCCTACAATATTACTTCTACCGATAACTACAACATGTTTGCCTTGTAATTTGATTTTATAAAATTTTAGAAGTTCGATGATACCTGCTGGTGTAGCAGATACATATGAAGGTAAGCCTATTACCATCCTTCCTACATTAACAGGATGAAATCCATCAACATCTTTTGATGGGTCTATTGTTTCTATTATTTTTTGTTCGTTAATATGCTTTGGTAAAGGTAGTTGTACAATAAAACCATCAATATCATTATTGTAATTTAAAGAATTTATTTCGTTAATAAGTTGTTCTTGAGTTACAGTAGCTTCAAGTTTAATAAAAGTATATTTAAAACCAACTTCTTCGCAATCTTTTATTTTATTATTTACATAAGTATGACTAGCTCCATCGTTTCCGACAAGAATTATACCTAAGTGAGGTATTTTTTTACCTTCTTTAATTAGATTTTCAACTTCTGTTTTGATCAGTTTTTTTATAGTTTCAGCAGTTGACTTACCATCTAATATTTTCATAATATTAAAAAGTTAAATTATTATTTTATTTTTTGATTCTCCCTAAATTTTGCATTGATCTCATTACGTTTTTTCCTGAAGTAACCATTTTCATTAATTTTCTAGTTTCTTCAAATTGTCTTAATAATTGATTTACTTCTTGCACTGTTGTACCACTGCCATTAGCAATTCTTTTTCTCCTTGAACCATTTATAACTTCAGGTTTTTCTCTTTCTTCTGGAGTCATAGACAAAATAATTGCTTCCATTCTTTTAAAACTCTTTTCATCAATATCCAGATTTTTCATCATTTTACCAACACCCGGTATCATACCCATTAAGTCTTTTATGTTACCCATCTTTTTTATTTGTTGTAACTGTGATAAAAAATCGTTGAAGTTGAATTGATTTTTAGCTATTTTTTTCTGTAGTTTTTTTGCTTCTTCTGCATCAAATTGTTCCTGGGCTTTTTCGACTAAAGTGACAATATCACCCATTCCAAGAATTCTATCTGCCATTCTTGCTGGATGAAATAAATCGATAGTATCTAGTTTTTCTCCTGTACTTATGAATTTTATAGGTTTGTTTACAACTGCTTTTATAGATAATGCCGCACCTCCTCTAGCATCTCCGTCTAGCTTAGTAAGAACAACACCGTCAAAATTTATTCGATCATTGAAAGCTTTTGCTGTATTTACAGCATCCTGACCTGTCATAGCATCTACTACAAATAAGGTTTCATGGGGATTTACGGCTTTTTTTATTTCTTCAATTTCTTGCATCATTTCTTCGTCAACAGCTAATCGACCTGCTGTATCTATTATTACTACGTCTCTACCAATTCTTTTTGCTTCTTTTATACCTTCTTTTACAATTTTAACAGGCTCGCGATTGTTTTCTTCAAAATATAAGGGTACATTTATTTGATTACCTAGTATTTTTAATTGTTCAATTGCTGCCGGTCTATAAATATCCGCTGCTATGAGCATCGGGTTTTTACCTTTTTTCGATTTAAGATAATTGGCCAGTTTTGCAGCAAATGTTGTTTTACCAGAACCCTGCAAACCTGCAAGTAAAATGATACAAGGATTACCTTGCAAATTTATAGGAGTATTTTGTGTACCCATTAACTGGGTTAATTCATCATGAACAATCTTTATAAACATCTGATTGGGCCTTACAGAAGTTAATATCTTTTGTCCAATAGCTTTGTCTTTAACTGTATCAGTGAATGTTTTTGCCACTTTATAATTAACATCAGCATCGAGTAATGCTCTTCTAACTTCTTTTAATGTTTCTGCGATATTAACTTCTGTAATCATTCCTTCACCTTTCAAAACTTTAAATGCTCTTTCAAGTTTTTCTGTTAAATTTTCAAACATGGTATCAAAATTTTAATTATAAACAAATTTATTATATAAATTTTATTTTTTACATTCTTTCTGGTACTTCTATACCAAGTAAGTTTAAACCATTTTTTATTATTTCTCCTGTTTTTTTACTAAGCAATAGTCTGAAATTTCTTGTATCAGAATCTTCTGCTTTAAGTATTGGTATTTCTTGATAAAATTGATTGTATTCTTTTGATAAAATGTATAAATAATTAGCAAGATTGGCAGGATTATATTCGTTACATGAATTTTTTATAATGTCAGGAAATTCGGCTATTAATTTTAAAATATCTCGCTCTTGTGTTGTTAAATTAATTGTTTCGTTTATGTTACAACTATAACTTATATTATTTTCATCAGCTTTTCGAAATATAGATTGTATGCGTGCGTATGTATATTGAATAAAAGGACCTGTATGACCATTAAAATCGATAGATTCTTGAGGATTAAAAATCATATTTTTTATTGGATCAACTTTTAATATAAAATATTTTAATGCTCCAAGGCCAATTATTCTGTAAATATTTTTCTTTTCTTCTTCATTAAGTCCTTCGAGTTTACCCAATTCGTTTGACATTTTTTCGGCAGTAGTTATCATTTCTTCAATTAGATCATCGGCATCTACGACTTTTCCTTCTCTTGATTTCATTTTACCTTCAGGCAATTCTACCATACCATATGAGAGGTGGTATAGAGTCTTTGCCCAGGGATACCCTAATTTGTCAAGTATAAGCGATAGTACTTTAAAATGATAATTTTGTTCATTACCAACAACATAAATCATTTTGTCGGGTGAATATTCTTGTTGCCTAATTTGTGCTGTTCCAATATCCTGTGTTATATAAACTGATGTACCATCTGCTCTAAGTAATAGTTTTCTGTCTAATCCTTCGTTTGTAAGGTCAATCCATATAGATCCGTCAGGATCTTTTTGAAAAATACCTTTTTCCAGACCTTCGTAAACAACTTTTTTTCCTATTAGATATGTGTCAGATTCATAATATATTTTATCAAATGTAATTCCTAATTTTTTGTATGTTTCATCGAAACCTTCATATACCCAATTATTCATCATTTTCCAAATTTCTATGGTTTCTGGATCACCTGCTTCCCACTTTCGTAACATTTCTAAGGCTTCTTGAATAATTGGTGCTTTTCTTAATGCTTCTTCTTCGCTTAATCCTTGTTGTATAAGTTCTTTTACTTGTTCTTTATAATGTTTTTCAAAAAGAACATACATATCACCAACAAAATGGTCTCCTTTTTTACCTGCTTTTTCGGGCGTTACACCATCATACCATTTTTTCCATGCTAACATTGATTTACAAATATGGATTCCTCTGTCATTAATAAGATTGGTTTTTATAATTTTATAACCATTAGCTTTGAGAATTTCGCTTATTGCATGTCCAAGTAGGTTGTTTCGTATATGTCCTAAATGCAAAGGTTTATTTGTGTTTGGCGAAGAATATTCAATCATTATAGTTTGATTCCTACTATTTTCAGGTGCAAAACCATATTTATTATCATTAAATATTCTATTAAAATAGTTTAAATAATATTGATCTTTAATGCTTAAATTTAAAAAACCTTTTATGACATTGTATTTACTAACGAAATCGGTGTTTTTAATAAAATATTCACCAATTATAGAACCCGTTTCTTCAGGTGATTTTTTAGTAAATTTTGCAAATGGAAATACTACAATAGTTACATCTCCTTCAAATTCTTTTCTGGTTTTTTGTATTTGAATTAATTTTTCCTCAGGTTGAAAATTGAAAAGATTTATAAAACAATTTTTTAAATAATCCTCAATTATGTTAAATATCTCCATTTTTATCTGAATTAATGAATAATTTATTAGCCGACAAAATTAATACTTTTGATTAAAATTTTATATTCAATTCTTTAGCTATTTCTTTTAAAGTTTTTTCTATTTCGGGTAATATTTTTATTCCTTCTTTTTTATTTTTTTCTTCGGCAATACGTTCAGGATCGCCAGGTATCATTACTGCTGGTTTGTTTGGAATATTTTTTGCATTTTTAAACGTTTCGATCCATTTATCCATGCGATTTTTAAAAATTTCAGCAGGTTGAAAAGCATCGATTCTCATAGCTCCAAAAAAGTGACCAGTACCTTTACCTACCTGTTCTTTGTTGTTGTCAAGAAAAGCTACCGAAGGAGGAATAAAAGGACCAAAATTTGCACCTGATAAAACTCCCGAAAAAATATCAACAATTGCGCTTAAACAATAGCCCTTATGACTTCCATGTTCATAATCACCACCAAGTGGTAACATTGCCCCACCTTTTTTAAGTACCGATGGATCGTCGGATGGCTTACCATCAACATCCTGTAGATATCCATAAAGAACTTTTTCGCCTTTTAATTCGGCAATAGCAAGTTTACCCCTAGCTATAGGTGTTGTTGCAAAATCGGCAACAAATGGAGGATATTTACCTGCAGGTATAGCAACAGCAATAGGATTTGTACCAAGTAATCGTGACAAGGAAAATGTAGGAGCAACCAATGGATTCGCATTTGTTAATGTTATTCCAATCATATCGTGCTTTAAAGCCATCATGGCATAAAAGCCTGCAATGCCAAAATGATTTGATCCCATAGTTGCAACCCAACCAGTTCCAGCAGTTTTAGCTTTTTCAATGGCAATATTCATTGATTTGTAGGCAGCTACCATTCCTATAGCATTGTCTCCATCAACTACTGCCGTCGATGGGGTTTCGTGTATGATTTTTATATTGGGATTTACATTTATTCTGCCAGCTTTCCATAAATTATAATAATCTATTAAACGTATCAGTCCATGTGAAGGAATGTTTCTTAACTCGGCAGTGATAAAAACTTCTGAAATAATTTCTGCATGATCACTTTTACAACCAATTCTAATAAAGAACCCCTTAACAAAGTTTTTTAAATCTTTATAATTATACATATTCTTATTTTTTTCAAAATCCAAAAATAAAAATTTTAGTTTATTTTTGCCTCATAAAATTTTTTTGCTTAATGCATAATAATGTTTTGAATAAAAATAAACATCATATATCAATGATGTTTGATTCTATATCTCAGAGTTATGATTTTTTAAATTGTTTGTTATCTTTTGGATTTGATAAAATATGGCGAAAAAAATTAATAAACGAAATTAAAAATTTTCAAATAGAAAAGTTTCTTGATGTGGCTACAGGCACAGGAGATATATTGGTTTTAGGCGCTAAGTATTTGAATGTAAAAGAATTGTATGGTATCGATATTTCTGAAAAGATGTTAGAAAAAGCAAGAAAAAAAATTGCTAATATAAACTCAAAAATTAAATGTACATTGATAAATGGTGATGTTGAAAAAATGCAATTTGATAATGATTTTTTCGATATAATTACCATTGCATATGGTGTTAGAAATTTTGAAGATTTTAATAAATCATTGCATGAGTGTTACAGAGTATTACGAAAAGGCGGAATTATTGCAATATTGGAATTTGGATTACCAAAAAATAAGATTATTTATTTTTTTTATTATATTTATTTTACAAAAATATTGCCTTTTTTAGGTTTTGTTTTTAGTAAGAACAAAAATGCATATAAATATCTTCCAGAGTCGGTATTAAAATTCCCATATGGTAAAAGTTTTGTTGAAATTTTACAACAGGTTGGATTTAAAAATTGTTATTATAAAAATTTATTAAACGGAATTTCGTTTTTATATATTGGTTTTAAATATTAATTTGACTTTCATTTAAATTTATTATTTTCGTATAAATTGTATTATATGATAAAAAAGAACTTATTAATAGGTATTTTTGTTTTTTTAATAATTGGTCATTTATATGCACAAAAGCCAAAAGTCAAGAATGATCCAAATCATGATAACCGTCCTATTCATTTTGGGTTTTCGCTTGGTATAAATTTTATGGATTTTAATGTTAGAAATTCCAAGATAGCATTTGATTCGGGAGTGGTTGTTGATGTTTTACATTTATATCCTGGTTTTCATGTTCATGCTATTGTTAATTTCCGTATGACCGATTATTTCGATTTTCGTTTGTTACCAGGAATTTCATTTGGAGGGGAAAGAGAATTGTCATATACACAATTTCGTAAACCTTTAATATCAATACGTCAAGAAGATTTACCTGTTAGATTAGAATCAAATTTTATAGAAATGCCTATATTAATTAAATATAAATCGTTTAGAATAAATAATTTTCGCCCTTATGTTATAGGTGGTAGCAATCTTAGATATGATCTTGCTTTTACAAAAAAAACATGGGGAAAGACAGAAAAACATAGTAGTATAATTCTTTTAAAATCATTTGATGCATATTATGAAATAGGTATCGGATTTGATTTTTACCTCGAATATTTCAAGTTTACTACCGAATTTAAATATTCAGTTGGTATTAGAAATGTTTTAAAAACAAAAGATAAACAAGGTGGTAATTATATTTATCCTCCTGCCGATTTATCTATATACACCGATTTGATTGATAGATTGAATTCTAGAATGTTTTTAATATCATTTCATTTTGAATAGATTTAATTTTTTTAAAAGTGAAAAAGATTATAGAACTGGCATTATCTCCTGAAGTTGCATTCAATAGAAATTTTTTATATAAGAAAATATCAAAATTCTTAAAAATAAAAAATGAAGATTTAAAACATATTAGATTTTTAAAACGTTCTATTGATGCGAGAACGAGAAAAGTAATTGTCAATATTCAAGTAGAAGTATATATTAATGAAAATCCTGAAGAAAGATTTATAGAACCTATAAATCTGCAAAATGTTAAGAATAAACCTGAAATAATAATTGTTGGTGCTGGTCCAGCAGGACTTTTTGCTGCTATAAAATTAATTGAATCTGGTTATAAGCCTATTATTATTGAAAAAGGTAAAAAAGTTGAAGAACGAACTGTTGATATAAATAATTTTCTAAATTCAGGTTGTTTTAATAAAGATTCAAATTTTTGTTACGGAGAAGGTGGGGCAGGTACTTTTTCAGATGGTAAATTATATACTCGCTCAAAGAAAAGAGGCAATTATTTCAGGGTATTCGAAATTTTGTATCTTCATGGTGCTGATGAATCAATTCTTTATGATTCTCATCCTCATATAGGATCAGATAAATTGCCTGAAATCATCAAAAATATACGTAGAACTATTGAAAATGCTGGTGGAGAATTTTATTTTTCGTCTAAATTAATTGATATCGATTTAACTAGTAATAAAGTAAAAAAAATTATTACACAGGACAAAACTTTTTCAGGCTTAGCATATATTTTTGTAACAGGACATTCTGCAAGAGATGTATACGAAATTTTTCAAAATAAAAATATTGATATTGAGTCGAAACCTTTTGCCGCTGGAGTAAGGATTGAGCATCCACAAGAACTCATAAATGAAATACAATATCATGGAATCAGAGATAAATTTTTGCCTCCTGCTTATTATATGGTAGCTGAACAAATTGATGGAAGAGGAGTATATTCATTTTGTATGTGTCCGGGTGGTGAAATTGTACCTGCAATGACTGATTATGATGAAATTGTGGTAAATGGAATGTCTAATTCTAAAAGAAATTCGTCATTTGCTAATTCTGGTTTTGTGGTACAAATTAAACATGAAGATTTTGTAAAGATTAATGACAAAATTGGAGCACTTATACTTCAAGAAAAATTAGAAAAATTGGCATTTGAAAATTCTAATCGCGACTTTAAAGCTCCTGCTCAACGTGTATCTGATTTTTTAAAGGGTAAAACATCAACAATATTGCCACCGTGTTCATATAAACCAGGGGTTGTCTCTTCACCATTGCATGAATGGTTACCTGATTTTATTAAATTTTCTATAAAGGAAGCTTTATTGAAGATAAATAAAAAGATGAAAGGTTTTGTTTCGGAGAATGCAATACTCGTTGGAGTTGAATCAAGAACATCTTCACCTATAAGAATACCCCGAAATCCCGATACCGGTCATCATATAAAAATTGTCAATCTTTATCCAGCCGGCGAAGGATCAGGATATTCGGGAGGTATTGTTTCTTCAGCAGTTGATGGAATGAATATTGCCCAAAAATTGGTTAAAAATTTATATTAAACCTTTTTCTGAAAGATACCTTTCTGCATCTATTGCAGCCATACAACCAGTGCCCGCAGCAGTAATAGCTTGACGATATACTGGATCTTGTACATCTCCACAAGCAAAAACCCCAGGAATATTTGTTTTTGATGTTCCTGGAATTGTTTTTATATAACCATTTTCATCAGTTTCTATAAAAGGTTTAAATACTTCAGAATTTGGAGTGTGTCCTATAGCAACAAAAAAACCATCTATTTTTAAAGTTACTTCAGTTTCATCGGGTTGTCCTTTTCTTTTTGTTAAAACAACTTCCTCAAGTACTTTGTTGCCCTTGAGTTCTTTGGTTGTATGTTCAAATAAAATTTCAATTTTTGGATGGTTCATAACTCTTTCCTGCATAATTTTTGATGCTCTTAAATAGTTTTTGCGAACGATCATATAAACTTTACTTGCCAGTCCAGCTAAATATAAGGCTTCTTCGCATGCCGAATCGCCGCCTCCCACTACTGCTACTACTTTGTTTTTGTAAAAAAAGCCATCACATGTTGCACATGCCGAAACTCCGTAACCAATAAACTTTTTTTCACTTTCTAACCCAAGGTACTTTGCTTTTGCTCCAGTAGCAATTATAACAGAATCGGCGGTTATAAGTTTTTCATTATCGATTATTAATTTATAAGGTTTTTGTGAAAAATCAACTGATGTAACCATTCCATAACGACAATCTGCACCAAAACGTAATGCTTGCTTTCTAAAATCTTCCATCATTTGCATTCCTGACACACCTTCAGGATAACCAGGAAAATTTTCAACTTCTGTTGTTGTTGTTAATTGCCCTCCAGGTTCTAATCCTTCATATACTACAGGTTTAAGATTTGCTCTAGCAGTATAAATAGCAGCTGTTAAACCAGCAGGACCTGAACCAATAATCACACATTTAAAATGTTCTGTGACTTGCATTGAATTTGATAATAAATTTCTGTTTTCCATACTTTAATTTTTTAAAAATTGTTTATTTAAACAAAAATTACCAAAATAAGTTTATTTATATAAATTTGTATACTATAAATTTAAAATTTTTTAAATTATGAAATTTGAATATTTAAAAGAACTTGTAAAAAATAATAGATCATATCGACGATTTTATCAGAATTTTTTTATACCAATTGAAGATTTGAAAGAACTTGTAGATCTTGCCCGCTTGTCTCCTTCATCAGCTAATTTACAACCATTAAGGTACTATATTTCAAATAATTCTGAAATTAATAATAAGATTTTTAAAAGCTTGAAATTTGCAGCATATTTAAAAAATTGGGATGGGCCTGCTGAAGGAGAAAGACCATCGGCATATATAATTGTTTTATCTGATAATGAAATAAGTAAAACACCAGAAATTGATGCAGGTATTGCTGCTCAATCAATTTTACTTGGTGCTGTTTCAAAAGGCTTGGGTGGATGTATTGTTGCTAATGTTTATAGAGAAATGCTATATGAAGAGTTAAAGATCGATAAAAAATATAAAATATTGTTTGTAATAGCTATTGGTAGACCTGCTGAAAATGTTATAATTGAAGAAATATCAATTGATGATGACATTAAGTATTATAGAGATGAAAATAGTAATCATCACGTACCAAAGCGTAGACTTGAAAATATTATTATTGGAATTAATTAAAAAAACAAATTATGATATTAATAAAATATAATACTTAAGTACTTAATATTTAAATTATTTTATATATTTATAAATTGAAAATAAAAAAAATATGAAATTTTCTTCAATCATTATTTTAATTTCAATATTATTTACTTTCATTTCTGCTAATAATATTTTTTCTCAAAAATCCGATAGTAATTTATCAATTTATAAAGAATATTTTAATGAGGGTTTGTATTTTTTTAATAAAAAAGAATACAATGAAGCCCTATATTTTTTTTTAAAATTACTTGAATATCAACCAGATAATGCACATTTCAATTTTAAAGTTGGTGAGACATATCTTAATATTCCAGGTAAAGAGATAAAAGCTATTCCATATTTAGAAAAAGCAATTAAAAATTTGGTACCTAAAAATAAATACAAAGATAAAAGCTTTGAAGAATCAAATGCACCTTTACATGCTTTGTATTATCTGGGAAATGCTTATAGAATAAATAATCAACTTGATGAAGCTTTAAGAGCTTATGAAGAATTTATTAATTCACCATATTTTTTGTATAATTATAATCAGTCTGTTGTTGAAAATGAGATAAAAACTTGTGAGAGAGCAAAAATTATTCAGGATAATCCTATTAAAGTAAATATATCTTTACTTGATTCAAAAATAAATACTTCTGCTTCCGAACTTTATCCAGTTGTTAATGATGACGAAACTGTATTATTTTTTATTAGAAAACTTAAGTTTTACGATGCAATTTATTATACTGTAAAAGAAGGAAATGAATGGAAAGAACCTCGTAATATAAATGAAGAAGTTGGATCTGATGGTGATTTATATCCATCATGTATTTCAAAAGATGGAAAAGCTCTTTACCTTGTTAGGTATACTATAAAGGGAACAGATATATATGTTAGTTATCTTGAAAATGATAGATGGACGAAAGCTATGATGATTGAAAAACCTATTTCTACAAATGCCGAAGAAAATTTTGTTTTTGTTGACAATGATGAAAAAATAATGTTGTTTTGTAGTGATAGATTTGGAGGCTATGGTGGGATGGATATTTATATTAGTTATAAAAATTCAGGAAATAAATGGAAAAAACTTCAAAAATTACCAAAAATTATAAATTCTATTTATGAAGAAACACGTCCATATCTTATCAACAATGAAAAATTGTATTTTAGTTCACAAGATTTTTATGGAATGGGAGGATATGATATTTTTGTTGCTGAATTCAATAAAGAAAAAAACACTTGGAGTGAACCACGAAATATTGGTTATCCAATTAATACCACTGGTGATAATATATTTTTTACCCCTGCAAAATCAGGAAATGTGTTATATATTTCTAAATTAAATCCTGAAACAGAAAATGAAGATATTTATCGAATAGAAATTTTGGATTGATTGAAATTATTAAAAAATAATTATTTTTGTTTAAACTAATATAAATTGATGGATTATGAAAAATAAGATCAAAATTTTTAGTCTGCTCATTATTTTTGCAGTAATGCTCTCTTCTGCATTGTTTATAAAAGCCCCAGAAAATAAAATTGTATTGAATATTGATCAAGCTAAGGATACAATAAGCAGATTTATTTATGGCCATTTTTCTGAACATTTAGGGCATTGTATATATGGAGGAATATATGTTGGCGAAAATTCAAAAATACCTAATACTCGGGGAATTAGAAATGATGTTGTTGAAGCTTTAAAGAAAATTAAAATTCCTGTTTTAAGATGGCCTGGTGGTTGTTTTGCTGATGAATATCATTGGATGGATGGAATTGGTCCTAAAGAAAAAAGACCTAAAATGATTAATACACATTGGGGTGGAGTAGTTGAAGATAACAGCTTTGGAACACATGAATTTATGGATTTATGTGAAATGCTTGGTTGTGAACCATTTATATCAGGCAACATTGGAAGTGGAACTGTTGAAGAAATGTCGAAATGGATCGAATATCTTACTTTCGATGGGGAAAGTCCTATGTCTAACTTACGACGACAGAATGGAAGAGAAAAACCATGGAAAGTAAAATTTTGGGGGATAGGTAATGAAACTTGGGGTTGTGGTGGACATATGACAGCCGAATATTATGCTAACGAATATCGTAGATATGCAACTTTCTGTAGAAATTATGGGAACAATAAATTATATAGAATTGCATGTGGACCATATGGCGATAATTATGAGTGGATGGAAGTCTTATTAAAGAATATTCCTAAAAACCTTATCGATGGTATTTCTATACATTATTATACTGTTCCTAGAGATTGGAGTGATAAAGGCTCTGCTACTCAATTCGATGAAAAAGAATATTTCACTACTTTGAAAAAAACTCTTTTTATTGACGAAATTGTAACTCGTCATTCAAAAATTATGGATCGATATGATCCCGCTAAAAGAATTGGCCTGATAGTCGATGAATGGGGTACATGGTATAATGTTGAACCAGGTACAAATCCAGGTTTCTTGTTTCAACAAAATACTTTGCGTGATGCAATTGTTGCAGCTATTAATCTCAACATTTTTAATAATCACTGCGATAGAGTAAAAATGGCAAATATTGCTCAGCTTGTAAATGTTTTGCAAGCAATGATTCTAACTAATGATGAGAAAATGGTACTTACTCCTTCTTATCATGTTTTCGAAATGTATACAGTTCATCACGATGCTGTTCTTATACCCATAAATGTTACATCTGAAGATTATGTAATCAATAACGAAAAAATACCTGCTTTAAATGCTTCTGCATCAATTGATAAAAATGGTAAAATCAATATTTCAATAGCTCATCTTAATCCAAATAAAAATATTACTTTAAATGTTGACTTAAGAGGAAAGAAAGTTAATAAAGTAATTAATGCTCGTATCTTAACTTCTGCAAAAATTAATGATCATAATACATTCGACAATCCAAATGTTGTTAAGCCATCTGATTTTAAAGGATATTCGTTAAAAGATAATATATTGACATTAAATATTCCTTCAAAATCGGTTGTTGTAATAACACTTGAATAAGAAATACTAAATTTTCTTAATAATTTGTTAATTTAAGAGCCGGTTTTTACCGGCTTTTTTAATTTGTATATACATATGAAAAAATATTTAATTTTTATAATTTTTTTAATAAGAATTACACTAAAAGCGGAGATAGTCAATACAAGTGTTGGTTTTTATAATAATCCCATTGGAATATCAGAAGAGTTTTTGTTTTTTTCATGGCAAAGCGATAAAGAAAATATTGGGCAAAAAGCATATCAAATTATTATTTCTGACGACTATAAATTGATTTCAAAAAATATTGGTAATAATTATAATTCTGGTAAAATATATTCTTCACAAAACATACGAATTAAAATAAATCACAAAAATTTTTTACCTGCAAAAAAATATTTCTGGAAAATAAAGATATGGGATACCAATAATAAAGTTTACTTGAGTGATATTTCGTATTTTGTCTTATCATTAAATAATGAACATTGGAAAAATGCTAAGTGGATTGCATTTGAAATTCTTGATGATTCATTAAAAGTTTTCCCAGGTGTTCATGGCAGTGGAAAAAATCTTGGAAATAAAGCTTTAAAAAGATCTATAATTCCATGTTTCAGAAAAAATTTTATTTTAGAAAAAGAATTAAAAGAGGCTTATTTATTTGTTGCCAGTCCTGGACACTATGAAGCTTTTATTAATGGTCAAAAAGTAAGTAATTATTTTCTAACACCTTCATGGTCAAATTATAAAAAACGTATATATTTCAACACTTATGAAGTCACTAAATTTTTACAAAAAAATAATTGTATTGGAATTATTGCAGGAAACGGATTTTATTACATTAATAGAGAAAGATACAGAAAACTTACTATTGCCGAAGGTTATCCTGTGGTTATTGCAAAACTTGTTGTACGTTATAAAGATGATACTTGTGAGGAAATAGTTACTGATGAAACATGGAAAACATTTCCTTCCCCAATTATTTATTCGAGTATTTATGGTGGCGAAGATTATGATGCTCGAAAAGAACAAAAAAGTTGGAATTTGCCTGAATTTGTAGATGATAATTGGCAAAATGTTGTAATTAATTGCAATCTCTCAACAGAATTACTCACTCCTGAAATTATCTATCCTAATACTTATAAAGATGTTTATAAGCCGGTAAATTCGTGGAAACTTTATGAGAATTCATATGTATTTGATTTTGGACAAAATATGTCTGGAATAATAAAAATTAATGTCAGAGGTAATAAAGATGATGTTATAACTATTTTTCCTGCAGAATTAATTTCAAGTAACAAAGATATCAACCAGAAAAATTCAGGAAGCCCATTTTATTATAAATACATTTTAAAAGGAGATTCTTTTGAAACATGGCAACCTTCTTTTTCATATTATGGGTTTAGATATGCCAGAGTTGATTTTTCGTCAACTGATAATAAAATAATTTTTTTAGATTCTTTAAAATCTATTCATATTTCTAATTCTGCCCCTGAAGTCGGCAATTTTAATTGTTCAAATATTTTATTTAATGATATTTATAAACTAATTAAATGGGCAATTAGAAGTAATATGCAAAGTGTTTTAACAGATTGTCCTCATAGAGAAAAACTTGGATGGCTTGAACAAACCTATCTTATGGGAAGTGCTATTCATTACAATTATGATATTTATCATTTATATTGTAAAATAATTTACGATATGATGGATGCTCAAGATAATAGTGGGCTAGTACCTTCTATTGCCCCAGAATATGTTGTTTTTGAAGGTGGTTTCAGAGATTCTCCTGAGTGGGGTAGTGCATCAATAATTTTACCATATATGATTTACAAATGGTATGGTGATACAGGTATATTAAGAAGTTCATGGACAATGATGAAAAAATACTTTAATTATTTACAAAGTAAAGCAGTTAACCATATTCTAGATTATGGGCTTGGCGATTGGTATGATCTTGGCCCTCAGAAGCCTGGTTTTGCTCAATTGACACCAAATGCACTTACTGCTACGGCTACATACTATTATAATGCCTTTATTTTAAAAGAAGTTGCAAAAGTTTTAAAAGATACTCTATCATTAAAAAAATTTAAAATTTTGACAGATGAAATTAAAAATGAATTTAATAAAATTTTTTTTGACTCAGTTAAATGTATATATGCTACAGGTAGCCAAACAGCGATGGCTATGCCTTTGGTACTTGATATTGTTCCTATAAAATATAAAAATAAAGTTGTTAAAAATTTTGTTGATTCGATTAAAAAAAATGATTATAAATTGACTGCAGGAGATATAGGATTTTATTATGTATTGAAAGCATTAACTGATAATGGTTATGTTGATATAGTTTATAAAATGAATAATAGAGATGATGTACCGGGTTATGGATATCAAATAAAAAAAGGTGCTACTGCACTTACTGAATCATGGCAAGCTCTTGAAAGTGTCTCAAACAATCATCTTATGCTTGGACATTTAATGGATTGGTTTTTTTATGCCTTAGGAGGAATAAAACAACAAGATAATTCTATTGCATATAAAAATATTTTATTTGAACCTTCTTTTATCGATGATCTCGAATTTGCTAATATATATTTTTATTCACCTTATGGAAAAATAGTTAGTAATTGGAAAAAGATTGATAATAAAATTATTTATTTTGTCACTATACCTTCAAATTGCACAGCACTTGTGAAATTGAATAAAAAATATATCAAATCAATTTTGACAATAAATAATAAAAAACCTAAGAAATTAAGTAACTCAGAAAATTTTATTTTTATAAATTTGAATTCAGGGAAATATGTAATTGAAATGAAAAAAAATAATTATGAATAAAATATTTCATTTTATTGTTTTATTGAATTTACTGGTTATGATAAGTTTTTTTAGTTATTCACAAAAAAATAAAATAGCACCAAAACCTTTATATAGAGATCCTATTTACGATGGTGCAGCGGATCCTGTTGTTGTATGGAATAAAAAAGAGAAAAAATGGTTTATGTTTTATACAAATCGTCGTGCTAATATTGAAAACCTTGAAGGTGTTACATGGGTTCATGGAACAAAAATTGGAATTGCAGAATCAACAGATAAAGGTGTGACATGGAGATATAGAGATACTGCAAATATTAATTACAGAAAAGATCATGGTTATACATTTTGGGCACCTGAAATTGTAGAGTTTAAAGGATCCTATCATATGTTTCTAACTTATGTTCCAGGTACATTTTACGACTGGAAACATCCACGATATATAATTCACCTTACAAGTAATGATTTGTTGAATTGGAATTATCAATCGACGTTAAATTTATCATCCGAAAAAGTTATTGATGCATGTGTGATACAACTGCCCAATGGTAAGTGGCGTTTGTATTATAATAACGAAGCTGATAGAAAATCGATATACTATGCCGAAAGCTCTGATTTATATAATTGGGAAGATAAAGGAAAAGCGTTAAATGAACGAGGAGAAGGGCCTGTTGTTGTTTTCTGGCAAAATAAATACTGGATGATAGTTGATGTATGGAAAGGTTTTGCAGTATATTATTCTGATGATCTTGTAAACTGGACAAAACAAGATAATAATATTCTTGAAGAACCCGGCAGTGGGCTTGATGATCAAGTAAAAGGTGGACATCCTGACGTTGTTGTGCAGGGTGAAAAAGCTTATATTTTTTATTTTACACATCCCGGGAGGTATTTTTCAAAACACAATTGTGATGGTTATGATCAACGAAGGAGTTCTATACAGGTTGCAGAATTGTTATATGATAATGGAACATTGTATTGTAATAGAAATTTACCAGTAGTAATCAAATTAAATCATCAATTCGATAAAAAGGGAAATATTAAATTTAAAAAATAGTTTTTTTAAAAAATTGAAATAAAATTTAAATTCTGATATTATGCTGGATATTATATTTTTGATAATAGCTATTTTATTTATTATTATAGGATTAATTGGTTGCGTAGTACCAATTTTGCCAGGTCCTCCTTTAAGTTATATTGGCATGCTTGTATTGCATTTTAGCAAATATGCTGATTTCGACAAAAAAATATTGATAATTTCTGCTGTATTAACTATTTTAGTGACAATAATCGATTATATTATTCCAATTTTAGGTACTAAAAAATTTGGTGGTAGTAGATACGGAACATGGGGAGCTACAATAGGTTTAATTATAGGTTTATTTTTTGGTCCTGCTGGAATAATTTTTGGACCTTTTATTGGAGCATTTCTTGGTGAATTGACTTTTAATTTTGATACCAATAAGGCACTAAAAGCTGCGATTGGTTCATTTCTGGGAATTTTGACTGGAATAGTTTTAAAAATTATAGTATCAGGAATTATTATGTTTTATTCTATTAAAGAACTCTTTTTTTAAGTTATCATTTTTATTAAAAAACTATTTAGTTTATTTAATTTGTATAAAAAATAGGAAGGTGTAATGTTTATCATTAAAAAATAAAAAGATATAAAATATTTATCTCATTGAAATTTGGTTAATTAATAATAACTTAAAAAATTATTATTACTCATGAAAACAAATAATTGGAGTAAAATTTTACCAAAATTAAAATCAAATGAAAAATTGAAGATAAAAATTTTGATTTTTTATTATATTTTTTTATTTTTAAAATATGTATAGTTAGTTACATTATGTATACGGTTGTTAAGAAATTATGATAAATAAATGTGACTGACAAGGCGGAGCTATGTAAAGAGGTTATTAAGGAATATAAAATATGCAACAAAAATCAGTGAGAATTGAAAAAATTAACCACAGAGACGAAAAAAGGATAGCTATTTTTTGCCTTACAATCATGAAAAAATTGATAAAGTAAAAGCCATAGATGGACGCAGATGGTCGGCTACACACAAATGTTGGCATGTGGCTTATTCGAATGCAAAATTAGAAATATTAAAATCTATTTTTCCTGAACTTGTAAAAAAAACAGAAGGTTAAAGATAAAAATATTAATCTAAATATCGAACCGGTTTTCTAGAAAAATGAATTTCAAACAAAAGTACTCACAAAAAAATCTGATAATTGCGATAAAAATGAAGTTAAAAAACCGGTAAATAATGAAAAATTAATTCCTCCGGAATATTACGAAGAGTTAAAAAGAAGAAATTATAGTTCAAACACAATAAGCACCTATCAAAATTTTTTCAAACAATTTGTGAATTATTTTATAAATGTATCATTAAAAGATATTAGTGAAGAGCAAATAAAACATTATTTATATAACAAAATAGAAAAAGATAAAATAAGTTACAGTACGCAAAATCAGATTGTCAATGCAATTAAATTTTATTATGAAGCAGTACTGGGAAATATTCGTAAAGTATACAGGATTGAAAGACCACGCAAAAAATTTAATTTGCCTAAAGTTATAAGTGAAGAAAATATAATTAAATTACTTAAGGTCACCACAAACTTAAAGCACAAGTGTATAATAGCAATGTTGTATAGTAAAGGAGTAAAAAGGAGTGAATTAATAAATTTACGATTACAGGATATTGATTTTGAAAAAAATTTTGTATATATTAGTAAAGGAAAAGGTAAAAAAGATAGGATTACTATATTAGGTGAGAAAATACAGATATTATTGAAGAGATATATTGAGGAATATAAACGTAAATATTGGCTATTTGAAGGAGCAGGAAGAAAAAGATATAGTACAGAAAGTATAAGAAATATAATTAAAAAATCGCAAAAAATGGCAGGAATACAAACAGAAATTACATTTCATGTTTTAAGGTATTCATTTGCGACACATTTATTAGATAAGGGTGTAGATATAAGATACATAAAAAAGTTATTAGGGCATCATCGTTTAGAAACAACATCGATATCCACACATGTAAGCAGTAGAAGTCTTGCAAATATCAAAAGCCCTTTAGATGAAATTTTAAGCGATAGTAAATTGAAACACAACAATTTAAAAAAATGAGAAATAATTTTATAAAATCAATATTGTTTTTACATGGACGTTAGCGTTCATGCTGAATAAACAAAGACATAATTCATAATATGCAAAACACTGTGCTAAGAGTAAAATCATTAAGCAAAAGTTTCTCTAGTGTTAAAGCACTTAATAATATCTCATTTTCGATTAATCAAGGAGATATATTCGCTTTTCTAGGACCTAATGGTGCGGGTAAAACAACAACCCTGAGAATTTTACTTGATATCATTAAAGCTGATGATGGTCAGATTGAGTGGAATTTAGACGGAAATACACATCGCTTACCAAAAGCCAATCAGATTGGTTATCTTCCGGAAGAAAGAGGGCTTTATCTTGATATACCCATTTTAAAATCATTGGTTTATCTTGCTTCAATCCGAGGTATGGATAAAACAGAAGCAAAAAAATCTGCACTTGAATGGTTAGAAAGGCTTGGTCTTGCTGATAGAGCCAAAGAAAAGTTACAAGTTCTTTCGAAAGGTAACCAACAAAAAATTCAGTTTATAGCTTCCATTCTCCATAAGCCGGCTTTTGCTATACTTGACGAACCATTTTCCGGATTGGATCCTTTGAATCAGGAGTTGTTCATTGAATTCATTAGAGAAATTAATAATCAGGGAACGACAATTCTATTAAGTGCACATCAGATGCAATTGGTTGAGAAAATAGCCAACAAAATTTTTCTGATAAACAAGGGCGAAGAATTATACAACGGAAGCTTGTCAGAAATTTACAAAACTTTTGAGAATAAGAAGATCATCGAATTACATTATAAATCAGCTTTGAATGAAGACTCATTGAAGAATTTTAAGGAAGCAGAAAATATAGATGTTATCGAAAATTCAATAGTGAAACTTACTTTCGGACAAAACTCTGATTTGAAAACTGTACTATCAAACCTTGCACAGTTAGAGGGAGATTTTGATATCAACATTCATAAACCCGATTTGCATGATATATTTCTTTACCTTGTAAAAAACCATTAGTTATGAATTATATAAAACAAATAATAACAGTAACCCGGTGGGAATACAGTCGCTTCTTTAAACCCAAAAACGAAGCAATCGGATTGATAATAATGCTGCTTCTTTCAAGTGCATTATATTTTGGTGGTAAATACGCCCTTTCTGAAAGTATTCCTGAAATAAATGTATTTGTACTTAATGATAACAATGGAACTTTAACAAAAATTTTAAAAAATAATTTCAAAGTTTGGCAGCTTGCGTCCGACCAGAAATATATTTTTATCAAAGAATTAAACGAGAATAAAAACAATGTTTTGCTTGATATAAATAACGGGATAATAAAACTTTATGCTTATAAAAACAACAGAGATATAAAAAAGCTAAAGAAATATCTTGATATTTATCATCAACAGATTGAAATGCAAAGGTTAGGTTTAAGTGCTGATGATTTAGCTTCTGTATTATCGCCTGCATCAACCGAAGAAACATTCATCATTAAGGACAATTCAAGTAACAGACTAATTCTCTCTTACTTTTTTGCCGGTTTAATGATATTGGCTGTGTTTCTTAGTTTTGCTTATCAGTTTACCGCAATAACCGGCGAGAAACAACTTAGAATAACCGAGCAGATTGTATCAGCTATCAGTCCGCAAGTTTGGATGGATGGAAAAATTCTGGGAATTACACTAACCGGAATCTCTTCTATGATAACTTATTCTTTATTATTTATTTTTGGTGGAATAATATACTTTCAATTTACAGGAGCTTCTGTTTTAACAATACTTGAGTACCTGCATTTTCCATCAATAGCTTTGTTTATACCTTTTGCCTTAATTGGCGTATTAATTTGGAATGCGATACTTGCTGCTATAGCTTCTGTTATTACTGACCCTAATAATTCAGGTAAAAGTTCACTTATGATGTTGCCAGTGGTTTTTGTGATTGCATCTTTTTTAGTAACCCGAGACCCTGATAGTGGTTTATCAGTTTTTCTTTCCTGGTTTCCACTGACATCTGCTTCATCAATGCCAATGCGATGGGCAATAACAGAAGTTGGAATCTGGCAATTGATTGGTTCATTTTTGATATTGCTTTTAACTTTTTATCTGCTTCGAAAAATTGCCGCAAAGATTTTCAGAGTATCTATTTTGCTCACAGGAAAAGAACCAAGTTGGAGCGAAGTATATAAATTTGTAAAGATGAAATGAAAAAGCACGAAACGCTAACCAAGTGTATGTGCCATAAGAGTATTTGTGGGAATTCAAGTGTTGTAGCCCCCTAAAACTTTCGTGTCGGTGGACAGGAAACTATACTGCAAACCTTTACGGCACATACACTCGATCGTTATGGGCAATTTTAAAAAACTCATAGCGGTTAATTTTGGGATGACCACCCAGTATGAAAATAAGTTAAACCCTTAAGCTTTAGTAAAAAACAGTTTAAAACCTTTAAATTCTTATGTTATGAGAAAATTATTGATTATTTTAACAGTAGCAATTGTATTTGTCAGTTGTCAAAAAGAAGAAACAGGCAAAGATGTTGTCGGTAACTAAACATTGATAAGTGACATTGATGTTTCAAAACTTAACAGCGAAGCAAAGAGGTATTATGGCAATATGGCTAAATTTATAAGAATAACAACATCAGAATTAAAAAGTACTCATATTAATCGGCTTAAATCTTCAGCAAGTGAGAATACTGATAGCTTGTTAAACCCTATTGTTGAAGAATTTGCGAACTTGGAAATTGTAAATGAGTCTGGTTCTAAGATTTCATTTTTTGATTTATCAGACAGTGACCGCGAAATATTTTTAGACCAATGGGTAACTGCTTGTGCTGCCGACATGACACCAAAATTAAATGATTCCATTATTGGAAAAGAGCTGGAAGAATATATTCAAATACAAAACGATGCATTTGATGAAGTAATGGCAGAATTGGGAAATTCTGACACATCAAATTTGAAAATTTCATTTTTTCGGTTATCATCAAATGAACTTTATAACATGATAAGTTCAAGAGTTGTAGAGCGGATAAAACAAAAGAGCGAAGCATATGCCAGCGAATTATTGCAGAAAAAACCTGAACTTTCAAACAAATTGAAAGGTTCGACAAGCTATCCCGACTATGTTGACCCGAACAGAGTACTGGAACAACTAAGAAATCATGCAGACAGAGGAAACATATTGATAAACCTTCCGGGTACTGTATGGCTTTCTGCATATCTTTTTTATTTCGATCCACTGGCTATTACAAAATATATAGGCATTGGCAAATATCCTCCGGGACATGTTAGTATTGTTTTACAAAGTAAAACAGCAATAAATAATATTGATGCAATGATTAGTTCTCAAAATGGCCAAGGTGTAATTAAAGAAGATATAAGCTCTTACTGGGTTTGCAAATCGCATTTGTGTTATGTAAAGAAAAGAGTGTGGCAGTGGAGAGGCTTTAAAAGTGGATTTAAAACGGTATATCCCGATGCAGATAAAGTAATTGAATATGCTGAAAGCCAGATAGGGAAACCTTATTGTACTGGCTGGGATTTTGTAACAGCCAAAAGTAGGATAAACTGTTTTATTTGCACTACCATTACCTGGCGTTCGTTTGACAGAAAAGGATTTAATATCCATCGTCTGTTAGCTCGCTGGATGCCAACCATTGCTCCAGCTGATATTTATTTATCTGACCATGTAGTCGAGAAACACAAAATAGAATAGCTATGAAAAATTATGTCTTGGTTTTTAGTTTATTATTCCTTCTCGCATGCGAGAAGGAATATTTCCCAGATCCAAATGCTTATAGGGATGAAACATTGGTAGGTACATGGGTAAGCTTACAATTTCTTAACTCAAGTTATTTAACAGTTTTAGTTTTTACTCAACAGGGCTATTGTGGTAGGACAAGTAGTTATATTAACGCGCAAAGCAATTATAAAATTGCTTTTCAGGATATTGACGGCATTTGGTATGTTGAGCAAACTAATAATGAAAATAACTTACAATACAATCGCATTCATTCCCAAAAAAGGTTTCGAAATGGTATATGGAAACACACAGAAGAATACTATTTTCAGGGTGATACCTTATTTTTAAGAAATATAAGCTATAAAGAATGGGATACATTAATAAAATACAAGTATCAGCTTATATATGATGGACCGAAATATATAGGATTAGATTCTATTAACTAAAAATGCCCATAACACATGGTATAGTGCATGCGGGTTTCAGAGGTTTGCGAAGGTTGGTGGCTCGTAAAAAAGCCCGTGTAAAATGATATGACATCGCTTCGTAATCCCGCACGACACCATACCATAAATCGTTGTGCGTAAATTTAAGAGAACTCCTGCAAACCATAATATTACATGACAAATAATTAAAAATAAAACAGAATAAATATGATTAAAACAGCAAGTATATGGATTTTTATTTCTATAATGATTCTGATGACAAATAATTCTTTCTCACAAACGTCAGATTTAGACGCTATAATCCCCATGATTGAATACGAATTGGATTCTACCGATTTTAATTTTTCAAATATTACATTTCCAATTATTGTTCATATTCAATTTACCGTTGATACCAGCGGGGAGTTTAAGAATGTAAAAGTAAAAAAAATATCATGCTCGGATTGTGATAAAGTGACAAAAAACCATTTTAAAAAATTAGCGGTTGATATTGTATCTAGTTCACCAGAATGGGAAAAAGACAATAACTCAGATACCAAACCTAAAGCAATGACTTTTTTAATGCCGATTAAATTCATACTTAAAGACTAATTCCAGTATTATGAATAGATATAAATTAAAAATTTTTAGATTTATAATCATTATTGTTTCTTTATTGTTAGTTGGATTATTATTGTCTTGTAATATGAGAACGCAAGATAAAATGGACTCTAAAGAAACATCTAATAATGATTTAATTATGATTGAATTTGACTATACTATAGGGACATTTAAAATTAATGAAGAATACCATTTTCGTTTAAATACACAAATTGATAAAAAATCTATTTTGCTGAATTCTAATAATGGAATTAATAATACTTAGCGACAACGAAGAATTTGATTTTGTAATTTTTCCAAAAAAACATGGGGAATTGACATTGCGTTTTTAAGATAGTAAAGATGGGTTAAAGACAGAAATTTATACAAATAATTTAATGATAGAATAATAAAATATACGCCCAACACGCAATATATCCAATGGCGGGGACTGTGGGGATTTGAAGCTTTCTACCCCGCATAAATATTGGTAACGGTGGATAATGACGTAGCCCGCAAACCGCCACTGGCTATATTGCCAACCGTTGTGCGGCATGCAAAAAAAGACATCTGATACTTTATTGACATTAGATAATTGAAAAGTGATGATACGATTATTACAACCATTAGACAATAAATCTAACTTTGATAAATTGACAGATTCATTACATAGATTTCTTAATGAGCAGGAATCCTTTAAGTTTCTGAGTTATTCATTAATCAAATTTGACAAAAGGACAATTGAAGAATTAACCAGGCAACATAAAGAAAATGGGATAGATTATCTGGTTTACGATAAAGAAGGAGTTTTTTTAGGATTATTAGCAATTAAGAGGAAGCAATCTCAAGGATTTGAATTATTCCTATTAGCTGTTGATAAGAACAATCAAAAAACCGGGATTGGACAAGGTTTAATAAACGAATGTATAAGTCTTGCTGTGACAGAAGGATACAAATGTATTGACTCATTTGTTTTTGCAGACAATAAAAATATGCTTAGACTTTTAATTAAAAATGACTTTAGACCAATTGATATACAATATCATGCAAGAGCAGATGGAATGGACTTGGTGAAACTTAGAAAATACATTAAATAAAATAATGCACGACGGCACAACACGCAATATAGCCAATTGCAGGGGATATAGGAATATGAGATTTTGTAGCTCACATAAATGTTCGCAACGATAGATACCGACAAAGATCGCAAACCGCCACTTGCCATATTGCGAGAACGTTAGCGCCAAGCTTTAATAAAAATGACAGCAGATTAATAACGGATAAAAAATAAAGACAAAATAAATGAAACAAACCAAGATACAAAAACAAGAGTTTAGCAGTCCATCACCATATTTGTCCCTTCATTGCTTTACACTTGCTTTATTTGCCGTTCATCTGCTTTTATTGTCTATCTGTAGAGATAGGATATATTTAATAAAAAGTGGAAAATCTCCACCAAAGAATTTAAAAAATTCCTTTAATAGATAGTAAGAATACTAATAAATTGAAAACTTATAATCAAAAATTAAAAAACACCAAAAATATGAGTAAGATATTAATAAATAATTTATAAAAAAAAACAAATGGATACTTTTTTGTTTTATGTTTTTTCTTTTTTTTCAATAATTATGGTCAATTAAAACCAGAAAATTATAATGATGATTTTGTATTTATTAATAGTCAATTAAAATCTACTACTGCAGTAACTTATAATTCCGAGTTTGGTGGTGTTTTTACACCTCGTGGAGAACTTAAAATATTGATAATTTTCTGCAAATTTAAAAATAACTCAACTGATCCGAATAATGCTGCTTGGCCATCAAATCAATCTGTTCCTAATTGGATATTGGACGACAGTTTTATTTTCGATAATATTTCTGATTTTGATAATTTTTCATCTACCAACAGAAGTATATCTAGATATTACTGGGAAATGACAAAACATCTTCCATCTAATCAGAGATTTAAATTTTACGGAGGATTTTTATCAGTAGAAATTGACCCAAATGGTGCAGGTAGTTGGGATGACTTAACAATAAAAGCTTATGAGGAGCTTAAGAAAAAATACAGTAATCTAAACGATATTTTTAGTCAGTATGATAAAAGAACTGGTGTACCCTTATACCAATTTGACAATTCTATTAATCCACAACCTGATGGTGTTATTGACTATGCAGTAATTAATTTTCGTTTTTCTTCTTTATGGTCTGATGCAGAAGTTCCCGTGCCCGGAATGAAAAGTTGGACACGAAGCGGTGGCGGTTATTCTGTAATATCTGGATATGATTTCGGCGACTATTCAATTTCAACTGGTTTTACTGCTTGTGCCGGAATTGAATCAGATGTAAAGCTATATACACATGAGATTGGACACGAATTATATGAAGCTCCTCATTACGGTAATTGTAATTCTGTATTAGGAAAATATTTAATTTCAAATAAGTTTTGGGTCATGATGTCAACTGGAGGAAATGAAATATATGCTGGAGCAAATGCATGGGAAAGATGGTTTCTTGGCTGGATAAATATTAAACATGACCTTGTCGATAAAACAAATAATGGTGATTATGTTTTAAGAGATTATTTTACTACCAGTGATGCAATAAGAATTAAACTACCGTATGTGAATAATCAATATATTTGGTTAGAAAATCACCAAGGTTCAAATATTTTCGAAAAACGCATAAATTATGATGCAAATCTTTGTGGATTTGCTCTTCCAAATCCACCGACAGGTCTAATGTTATATGCTGAAAATATAAGCAGTTCTAAATCCAATGTATGGGTAATTACCTCTGGGGCAAATGGAATTAAACTCTTTAATAAACAAGGTAATTATGATTTCTCTGTAATTAAGTATGAAAATAGATGGGAATTGTGTGATAATTTAATCGCAAATTTTAGGCAAGGTTTACCCAACCCCTATAGGGTTATAGCATATCATCAACATTCTTATCAGATAAAAACGGAGATAACAAAATTGATTATACTACAAACTATAATTCTGGACCAAGAGAACAAGATGATTTTATTTGGGTAGATGGTAACTTTGTATATGGAAACCTTGCTCCAAATGCAGGTTTTCAAGTAAACGACAAATTGGGAATAGGTACAAATCCTGCGATAACAAATCTTCAAACCTATAATTCATCAACATATAAATTAAGCCCAATTTATTTAAATGGAATCTCAATTCAGGTGATTGGGAAAAATGCAAGTGGAGATTTAACTGTCAGGGTGAAATTTGATGATTATAATTTTGATAACGATATTAGAATGTGTGGAGACATTGTTTTTCCCCCAGAAATAATTAACATTAATACGAATGTTGATATTCTTATCGATAAAGGTGGTACACCAAATAGAACAACAGAAAAGAAAGATGTATTTATAAATCCATCTATTATTTCAACTTCATCAAATACTAATCTTAAGCTTTTCAATAATGCCAGCATAACACTTGAAAATGAAAGTGCCTTTATTCTTGAAAGCAACAGTACTATTGAAATGAGCGATAATTCGAGGTTCATTGTAAAATCAGGTTGTACATTCAAAGCTAAATCAGGATCAAACATTATAGTCAAAGGAAGTGGAAAAATTATTATTGAAAATGGGGCTTATTTTTGCATTGAAAACGGAACAAATATAAATTTACAAGATTATCTGAGTGTGCTTAATTTTCATACTGGTGCAAGTTTGAATGTAAATACTAGTGTATTAACGGATCCTTGCACATGCAAAACCTCTATAAGTTCAATTATTTATAATGGAAATGGTTCGATAAATCAGTATCAAAATGATATTTATATTCAAAACGAAACAATAACAAGGAACCGCTATATTACAGGCAGGAATATTTATGTTGGCCGTGCAGTAACAACATCTAAGCCCCAGGGTGATGTTATTATTAAGAATGGTTATTTTGTTATATTTGATGCTGAAGGTGAAACTTTAATTGACAGGGGATTTGAAGTTGAATCCGGGGCAGGTTTTGAAGTCATTAAATAATAAAAAATATGAAAAAACTAATTATTATATTTTGCTTTTTACCATGTTTTTCTTTTAGTCAGGTTAATACATTAATTGTGGATTCTACAAAAACATGGTCTGTACTAATCGTTGAATTTACACCTGGTGTGAATAAGCAATCAACCTATAAGTACAAGTTTAAGGGTGATACTATCATAAATGAAAAAATATTCAAAAAAATTTTAGTTAGTTCTGATTCTACAGGACAGGTATGGATTTATACTAATAAGTGTATAAGAGAAGATTCTGGTAAAGTTTATATTTATTCACAGAACAACGAACATATACTTTACGATTTTAATCTTATTAAAGGAGATACAATTAAACTTCTAAACATGTTCGGGAAAAGCAATGATTGGGTTGTGGATTCAGTTGATTCTATTGAAATTTTAGGAACTTTCCTGAAAAGGATTACATTGAAATTCCATGATTATTTGACCGATTACCGGATTGAAGGTATTGGAAGTACTTTAGGTGTCGTTTATTCAGGGAATTTCATTTATGATTATTCAACGGAGTTATTATGTGCTATGCAGCAAAATATTTCTATTTTTAATAATCCTGCATACAATAGTTGTTTCATTTATACTGGAATAAATAATCAGAAAAGATTAAAAGTTAGAATATACCCTACAATAGTACAGGACTATTTAAAAATTGAGGCTGAAAGATATCCATTGAAAATATTTATTATCGATTTATTTGGCAGTGTTTTTATAAAAGAAACGATTATTTATGACAAACAATTATTTTGTAAACATCTACCATCTGGTTTATATTTTGTTAAAATACAAAATGAGAATTATTATGTGTTTGAAAAATTCATTAAACAATAATTTTTAAGCTTTAAAATTATATAACTATGAAAGTAACATATCTATTTATTGTATTGTTTTTAGCTTTAACTTCAAATAGTTTAATAGCTCAAATTAAAATAAAAACCGCAACGGTGAAAGCAATTATTGGCTCAGACCGCACCGATAATGATTTGAACAATGTATTGTAAGCCTCAATATTTCGAAAAGATTGCGAATACAGATATGGAAGTAAACTTACCTTCGGAGATTTTGGTCGTTATGATTATTACGGTTGGAATGTATTTATAGGCGAATATAGCAACTATGATTCTGACCGTTTATGGCTTCATGGTAAAAATGGAATTTACCTTACTTGGAACCGTGGAGACAATATTATTGGCTATTATAATGTTTCAGAAGGTAACAAGTTCACCTTTAATTGTGATGTTTATTCATACAACATAAAACTTACGTCTGATGAAAGGTTCAAAACTAAAATTACTAAGATAGACAGCTCATTGGTGAAACTTAAAAAGCTAAACGGGATAAGCTATTATTATAATTTTCCTAAAAACTTTAATAAAAGTCCAAATTCTTTATCAGTTTTGGATAATAAGTAATTATTAAGTATTGATACAATTCCGGTTTTAGAGAAAGAAAGAGCTGATAAAGCCTATTTTGAAAACCTTGAAAAAAACAATAGTAATACAAAAAACGAGAGGTTTAGGTTTTATTGCACAAGATTTAAAAAAAGTGTTTCCTGAATTAGTAGAACAAGATTCAACAGGTTACTTTTATGTTGATTATGTTGGTTTAATACCTGTTATTATTGAAGCTCTAAAAGAACAACAAACAATAATAGATGCTCAAAGTTCTAAAATTAAAGAACTCGAAAAGAAAGTTGAAGGTTCTGACAAGAAAGATAACAAATTAAAAAGTGCTACTGTTAAAACCAGTATAGAAGAAACTGATGTTGCAACAAATGCGTTTTTTTTTCAAAACAATCCTAATCCATTTAATTATAGCACAGAAATAAAATATTTCATTCCTGATGGTTCAGGCAAAGCAGCACTTTATATTTTCAACCTTCAGGGAAATTTGATTAAAAGTGTATCAATATCAAATTCAGGTCAGGGCAGTGTAATAATAAATGCCTCTGAACTTCAACCGGGTATGTATGTATATTCTTTATTGATTAATGGACAGGAAGTTGACACCAAACGTATGATATTAACTGAATAAAATTATTTTGTAACAAAGAAGGCACTATTCGTGCTTTCTTTGTTATAATAAAAATTATGAAACTTGACAAAAAGAGTATTCCATTACGTTACTCCCCATGTCAGCTTGAAACTGTAATGTTTTGATTGAAAAGATTGTTTGTATTTGACTAATAATAAGATGAATTCCCAAAAGGCCAGGCGCTAACAAAGGCTAAAATCAAGCGGGCAGATAGTACTAATTTGAAGGGCAGTACAACTAATAAACTTCATCTCAAATTGAAAGTGAAGTGCTTCGAAATGTCCGCCAGCTTTTAGCCCAATCCGTTAGCTGCAATGCGCTGTAAACATAATGCCGACACTTTTAGCGAGGGCGGCTAATGTTGGGCTCTTTGAATGACAAACTTTCCGACACTGAACGACACTGCTGCTCCCAAGGCAATGGCCAATGGCAATTCACGGTTTTGTATAAAGGAAAATATACAAAACCAGCCCAAGAGCACCATTGGCCATTGCCCGCACAACCCGGCGCCAACAACGACCGCTACCATTAAGCGCCTTGACTGTAGGCACCTCCCCGCAGAAGTATGATACACCCGAAAAACCACAAGGGCATAGTTAAACATCTCTGCGTCGAAATCAGGAAAAACCAAGGCAATGGGTCTGTTTCCTAAGCAACATAGAAACACCGGCCCCTGTGCACAGCTAGCTAACAGCATGTATGTGCCATGCCAACTCGTCATTTTTTTTTTTTTTTTACACAATTATACTATGCTAAACTGTCTAATTTTATGTATTTTTATGTAATGTAAGAAAAAACAATACAAGTAAAACATTAGTTAATATTACATGCCACCATTTTTAATTTTTGCATCATAATAGAATAAATAAAAATTTTATGAATTTTAATAATGAATTCTGGCAAAAAATTTACAAAGAAAACTCGCACAAAATTATTGGAGTTTTAAGAAGATATGTTAAAAACAAGGAAGTAGCTGAAGATTTAATGCACGAAACTTTTATAACTGCAATAAACAAATCATATACGTATACAGGTAAAGGAAGATTCGAAGCATGGTTAAGAAAGATTGCGGTTAATATGGCTTTAATGTATTTGCGAAAACAGAAATCCCAAAAAAATATTGATGATTTAATTGAAAGTGATTTCAGCCATGAAGATACATATGAAGTTCACAATATCAAGAATATAATATTTCAAGCAGAATTTACAGACATAGAGTTATTGGAAGTAATTGATAGTTTACCCGAACAATATAGACTTATATTTAATTTATATGTGATTGATGGATATACCCATATTCAAATTGCTAAGGAACTTAATATAAGTCCGGGTACTTCAAAATCCTATTTAGCCCGTGCACGAAAAAAAATACAACAGTTGTTATTAAAAAAAGCCCTTGAAAAGAATCAAGAGCAAACAAAGAAAAAAAAATCATTATTGCTACTTTTTTTACCTTTTGGCTACAATTATGTTGATGTTATATTTAAGAATAAACTTGCAAACATATCATTTGAACCAAAAAAAACATTCAGCATTTTTGATACTTTGACATTTAAAGAAATTAACATTCTAAAAACAAAAGCATTATTTTCTAACAAAATAATTTTAAATGCAATTTTCGGAATAATTTTTGTATCTGGTTTTTTTTATTATAAAAGTTCATTAACAAAGACTAATAATATTACATCAAAACCTTCGAAAGCAATTCTTACTGATACTTTAACTGAAAAACTTGATACAATTAGATTTAAAAAGCAACACCAGGAAACTTTAAAAATAAATGAAACAAAACTTTTAAAATATAACAAACCCGTAATTATAAAACAAAAGATTATTCAACGTAAAACTATTGTAATTAGAGATACAATTAAAGTAATTGAAAAAAGCAATGTGCAATAATATTAAATTTCCTGCGATCATAGCTTTGTTTTTAATAGCAAATTTTGTAAGTGGACAAATTAAAAAGTATAATAATAGTATTGATACACTCATTATTTATGAAACAGTTACAGTATATGATACTATTTTTGTTTACGATACATTGAAAATATTTGAAAATGAAAAATTAATTAAGATTGAACCTAAAGGAATGGAATTGAATATATTGCAAAATGATTCAAAAAATCAAAGAATTAATTTATTAATTATTTCTCAAAATCAAACTGCAACCATTCCGATTGATAGCATCATATATAATGGAAACATTAAAAATATAAAAATTATGAAAAAATTAAGTTTTATTGGATTAATATCTCTTACATTTAAAACTTTAATGTTAGCACAAACAGATTATGGTATTTCAATCGGAGGAGGAGTTTGGTGGGCACGATGCAATAATACTTTTGTTAAAGGCGAAAAAATCGCTAAAATAAATACTTCTCCTAACTTTACTGTCGGTTTGTTTTATAAACAGTATTTTAATACAAAAATTACTTTAGAAACCCAAATAAATTATCAATTGTTGTTAAGCAATTATAGTTATAAATCTTTCTACCCCTCTTTAAATACATGTAATCCAGATTTAACTTGCTATTATATGCTATGGGATAACTTAAGTTTTCCTGAAAAAGTATTAATTGATGATGGTAGAAAAATTTATACCAGTAGAATTGTTGGTGAAGAGGAATCTACAATTAATTATCATAAAATAATCATACCTGTTCAAATTGGATATATTTTTTATAAATTTAATCCATATATTGGTTTAAAATATTCTTTGAAAATGTATAATTTGAGTGAAACAAAAATTATTGCAGATAATAATGAAAGAGTTATAGAATGGGAGGTTGGTGAAAAGAATGGTTTTAATAAGTTTAAAAAAGAATTTGGTTTTACGGTTGGTTTAAATTTTTTTGTTACTAATAGATTGAAAGTTAATTTAAATTATTATCATGCTATTACAAAAGATTATAATTATACCGGATATTTATTGGATTGTAAAACCAATGAAATTGTTTCAAAAGAAAATTATTTTTGGAAAACTCGAAATTTTGAATTATCATTATTATATAGTTTGAGAAAAAAGGGTAAAATTGTATGATACGTTATTTTTAACATAATATAAATATAATTTGAAACGATTTTTTAGATATAAAAATATGCGTTATTTTATTTGTTATATAATAACAGGTTTAGTAAATGTTTAATTATAAATAACATTAAAAAAGTTAAAATTTTAAATTAGAAATTTTCAAAAATATAATAAGTAAACTTCATGAAATTTTACAAGCATTAATTTATAATGTAGGGTAAAATATTTTACATAGGAGGTTAGATGTGGTTATTTTTTCTAAATTTGTCGAATTAGTTGTTCACTATAGGAAAAGTTAATCCAATTTATATATCTTAAATTTTTGAATTACCTAAAAGAAAAAGTAAAAGATAAAAAGTTAAAAAGTCGTCCTTTAAAAAGTCTGTTTTAATTTTTTTCTTGAAAAAGGATAGAAAAAAATGAAAAAATAGTACTTGAAAATGGAAAAATAGTGTTTGAAAAAAGTGAAAAAATTTTTTCTTCCACTTGTTCATTATTCTTTTGAAGTTAAATGCTACTGCAAGATTTTCTTGGTGAAGTCTCGCAGCGAAGGAGCATGTGATTTTTTTTCCATACTGCATAATTATATTTACGTTTACATTAGGGTCTAAGGCGTCCTTGCCATTGACGCGAATGTTCTCTTTCAAAAATAGCTCTACTCCGCTTTCGCCTATCCTTTTTCTAAAGTGTGCCAGCTCCGACGACTCGAAGGGAACTCCCGGGGCAAAATAAGTTTCTCTTGTAAAATATTGAAAATAAATGTTTTCACTCCATTGCTTTACTATCGATTCATCCGACAGATTGCTGATATGCTTCAACATCAACAAGCCTACCATTAATCAGATGGGCTTGGCCCCAACGACCATTATCCGGACAGTACAATCACTTAGATGCATTCTCAAAAATATCCCATTGTATTTCTTCGGCTAAAATAAAAAGGGAATGTTTGGGATTTAGAGTATCCCTTAATGAAAAAAATAAACTCATTTGATTTTGATCTTTTATCTTTGGTACCATTTTAAAAAATTTGCAAGGTTTATACTACAATTTAATAAAATCTTGCAGAATTTTTACTATAAAAAACTTATTAAGTTATTAAAAGTCAATTGTTTATTATGTTAATAAGGGTCGACTAATTACACCATTAATAGAGCCTACATAGATAGCATTATCGGATGGGTTATAGACAAATGTGACATTGGATGATTGTGGCATCAATACTGTATTAACATTATGTAAGGGGATACTATTTATACTAACAAATCCATTACTGCCTCCAGACGAGGAGGCACAGTACATCTTATTGCCTACAAGTAACGCCCATCGTGCGTATACATTATTAATCGTGCCAATAAGTTGAAGATATGTAGGGCTAGCCGGATTAAGATCAATAATCCTGACAGCTCCAATACCATTAAGCACGTTATTTAACATTGCTACATATAATCGCATGGTGACTGCATGATAGCAAGGCTGAGCTGTTATCATGTTGCCCGATACCCAATTATATGATGCAACGACCGTTCAGGTGGCAACATTGATAATGATGTGGTTATCGGCTGTAGCTGTATGCCGGCATACAACTAATAACTTATTGCCAGCAACATTAAGATAAGTAATATATGTGCATAATGGGTATGTTGTGTTCCAATATATAAGTTGGTTGGTAATCACATTAATTGCGTATAATCCAGCCGACGTGCCTACATACAACACATTATCGTCCGGATTAAAGGCTTGGGCATAGATGGTACCTGATAATGTAATAGCAGAGCCATATGTGTTAGTGGTTATATAATAAGGCACGATACTACTGCCATTAATTATGTATATACAATTATTGTATGGCACATGCACAAGCGGAGTAAAGTAGAAAGATATGTTAAATAAATTAGTCGAAATATACGAGTTATTATGGTCGAAGATATAACCATAATTACTGGACGTATAACCAAGAAAGAGAATGCGCCCAAGGGAAGGCACCCACACACCAGAAGCAATGGGATAAGTGGCATATTGTGTAATATTGGGGCTACCGACCCTTATCGATCGATTGGCGGGCAACGGCGACAAAGTTAGTGTAATCACTTGATTAGCCTCAGTGATAAGGCCGTTGATTATCACGTTGCTAGTACCTATAAGGGTAACAGGCAATGTCACAGGGAAATTATTAACGAATAGCGATGTTATAGTTATGCCTGTTGCCTCTATACTCCGCAAAACAGCAACATCAGCCAGAAAGAAACTAATACTGCCATTACCTATTGGATTAGAAGCATTAATAGTAATGTTATATGTAGGCACAGTATTCAGTTGTATTGTCGATATAGCCGCTGCCTGTATGTTATTGATAGACTCAACAGCAGCATTGGTTGCTGTGTTGATGGCTGTTATTATATCAGTAGCCAACTCGTCGGGGACAATTATATCAGTGCCAGGGATAACAATCTCGATGCGCTCACCCACTTGTGTGTCGACACCCAAAACATAATCAAGAATTGTGAAAACATGCTTAACCATTGTTGTTGCCTATTATGCTCGGTTTAATTACAAATATATCACCAGAGAAAATCGGCCTGAGAAACCCATCGGGCGCCCCGGCCATAGCCCTGACAGCCATTACCTCTATAGTGACATTACCGACGCCAAGCTGTCGCGTATGCTCGCTTGTGATAAAATAGCGTAAGGTATAATCATCCGGACGAGCAATAGTGTTATAACCATCGGCGGCCGGATAGCTATAATGCACCCGACCATTATTGCCTATTAGTACTGCCTTAATTGTGCTGTAGCCAGTAAGCGGCTGCGCTACACCATCGATAGTTATGCGATGGTCAATATAGAACTGTTCCCCTATATGCTTAACTGCTTTCATAATCAATGCTATAATGGTATAATATGGCAGAGCCTGTATATGCCCGACACATTATCGTACGGTGATAATGAGCCTAAGTCACCATTAGGGCTCAATACAATCATTATTGGTGCATCGGTCGGATCGGTCGCACTATCCTTAGATGCCGCCATTATATAACGATTGGTCGATGGACGATAACCAGCAGGCAAGTTGATAATAGGCAATGTCTGATTACCGCCTGAGGCAAGTCGGAACGACCCTCGTAGCTCTAATTGTCCAATATTATTACGACGGTAACGGATAGGGTCGCCGATAATTGACTCCCAGTCGTTGAGCATTGAGGCATTGAGCCATGTCTTGGCGATGTTACGTAAATATAACTCGCTAAACTTATGCACATTACTAATAGACAGTGAATTAGCTGGCAGAGGATCGCCATAGCCGTTATACATTACCACGTCCATTGTGTCGGTTATTAGTGTGTCACGGACATTGCCATCCTTATAGAGTAGTGGCATAGATGTCTGCGTGGATGGCACAAGCGCATAGGCTGTGTATGGGCCGTAACCACCCGACATCGCTGTATCGGGTAAGTAATATAGCTTGTCTCTCCAAGCAATAACGCATTCGGTTGTATATAAATCTCGGTTACTACCGGTTATTTCAATTGATCCAGACAATAACAACCCATGATCATCATCGCCGAATGCTGCCAAGGCATCTGTACACAGGCGCGAGATAGCAGCGATCAGGCTGTCCTGTACAGCTACTAACTGGTCTAACCTTAGTGGGTACCCGACCCCTTCATCTGTTTTTAGTCTCATTATGTTCATAATATTAATCTAATTATGTTATAACGCTTGCCTGCGTTATTGTAGTAATTAACGATCTCTCTTACCCTTATTACATAACTATCTATATCGATCGTTGGCAAGGCAATTGTATAATCGGCCTCTAAGCGATAGTCGGCACTATTATACAACCATGTGTATGTATGCAGCGGATTGCCCTGTTGATCGATGTTGAACAGATACAACCAATCGCTACTATTGTCGGCTATACGATAGATGTATGACTGCCATGGCGGATCAATGCTGTCGATAATGTCGCAACTTATGACCTTATCGCTGATTGCCTTGCGTAGGTAAGCCACCTGACCATTGTATTGCAGCCTGTGGTCAATAAGGCCAAACACAGTCATACACCTGTCATATACAGTCTCTATTGCATATAATAGCAACCTTACCCATGCCACCATCTTATTCTGACGCAAGCGTGGTGGTAACAATAATTGAGTTAATATATCGAAATCAATATTATACATTACTTATATAATTTGAAGGTTATTTGGCAATTACCTCCATTATAAACTGTAATACTATCAACAGAAATAGTCTCGTTGGCAAAGTCATTACCCCCATCTAATTGCCAGTAGCCACTGTAAGGCACGGCTATATGGTCGATAGCTTCGGCAAGATTACTACCATATTGAGCAGTAAGGCTATTTATATATACATCTTCGACGCCTGCAACCTCATTAATTACAGTTATAAGATTAGCACGGCTCAATGCTCCGTCGAATGGTAGAATTTGCAGGTAATTGATAATGGCGTTGATTACATTATCCTTAACCACCACATAATTACCATAGTAGTATACATCAATAGCAAATGCCAACTTGTCCGCATCGAGGCTAACGATGGTAACGCGTGTGCCTACCAATTTGAGTTGATGCATATAGGCGCGTAAATCATTCAATTCAGCTGTTGTCAATGGTATAGGATTGCCGTTACCATCGTCTTTAGCTACTTTTATCCATAAGCCACCTTCTATTTCACTTATTGCTATCCATTTAACCAACTTTGCATTGTCGTCATTAGTGGCGTATGTATATATATTATCTATCCATTGCAGTTGATAGCCATATTGCCATTCACGGCATTTCTGGGCGTACCAACCAATAGTTCCAACCAGTGTATTAGCTGCCTTTTGATCAAGTTCTTTGGCCTTCTCATCCCAGAGCGATTCAAGTATATAAGTAGCATAAGCCACTATCCAAAGCCATAAGCGCCATATGGCTACTTTGCTGGTGCTGGTTAAACCGGCTAATTCCGGGGTAGCCTCTTTCTTGGCCAGCAGCTCGTTGTATATATCAGTTATTGATCTTGCCATTGATTATTGCATTATTTTGTTGGTGTAATTGTCGTGCCTTATCATTGAGGGTTACCCAATAGGGTGGTGTATATGTATCGATATAATCTTTATATCGCTCATATATACCTGTATTACCCGATTGGATGGGATTATCCTTAAGCATTACGCGCACAGAGTTGGCGGGGTTAACATCATGCCAGATAATGGCCTCGCGTGTGCCCACATTGCGATAACCTGCAAGGTAACTTTGTATACACAGGTCGGCGCTATCATAGTGCTCGCCGGGGGTATAATTAACCCCCAAACGAAATAACGCCCCATTAACCAAAAAAGCATGCCTGACAATCAATGCCTCAATATAACCTTGCCCGATTATGCCAGCAACAGGAAAAGATACTATGCCAATATCGGGCTCCTTATCAATATGACTGGCTGCCCGGCGAATCTGCGCACGATGATCGAACCGGCAATCATCGTCGAGAATCAGATAATAATGATCATAACCATATTTGGCTGTTGCCATTTCGATAAGTTGCTTGCGTGCAGTTGCACAACCAAGCGGTTGGTCCTGCCGTAACAACTCCACCGCATCGACTTGCCCCGATGTCTCGAGCCAACTCAACATGCCGAGTAGATAACTCCTATTGCCGTATGATATGATAAGCGCTATTATCATTTATGCTAATTTTATGATTTTAATTGTACCAGTTAATGGCACTGGATTATACACAATTTCAATCGTTATATAATCAATATCTATATTAGTGATATCTATAATATTATTATAGGATTTACCCCATATACAATCATAGTATATTATTTCTATATTTTTTTTACACGAGATAATCAACTCAAAATCAAATTCAGCATCACTAGTAAATTCAATTTTCAATATTTTACATCTGTTGTAATCAGCGTATATGTACAGAGCATTAATCCATACTGTATTAACATAAGTATGATCATTGCTATTATACACAAAATATTGAGGATAATATGCTATAATATTTAAAGGCAATATTTCTTCCTTAGGATTATTGTTTGTACCCGATTGTGTTGCAGGTACAATATTGTGTGCATTATAATAACTTACTATAGCTTTATTGTATTTGTCACTTGCAGTATTAATCTTAAGTACCTGTCCTGCTTGTAGTATATCAGTAACTCCATTTAGATTATTATCACGCACCAAATCAATAATAGCCTCGGCATTGCCGTAATGCTGTAAGGCAATATCGTAAAGCGATTGTCCTTCTTGCACAATTATATTTTGCCAGTTACTTGCCATGTTTGTTCTTAGTTATAGTATAAGTAACCTTTTCAAGGCCTCGCGACCCAAAATAAAAGGTAAGTACCAATATACACAACTGTTGTAACATGTCGATGTAAGCGGCCCCAAGGTGCAATACATTTAGTCCATCGAGTAGTGCAAAAATTAAGTATAACACCAGCAATCCAATAAGTGTAAGTGGTCTTACATTCTTACTAAGCCAGCTATCGCTGGCCATATCGGCAGCATGGCGGGCGGTAAGCTCAGCATCTTGTTCGTTAAGTATACGCTGCAATTCATTATAGAGAGCCATTTTTTCGCCCGCATTGGTAACATTTCGGTCGATAGCTTCGCCTATCGACTTAATCAGGCTGGAGGCGTTATCGCCAATGATGTTTTTGATGAGTCTCATAGTTTTAGACATTAATATTATTCAATTTGATATTAGCTCGATAAGCACTTTCTAACTTCTTGTCGTATTGATTTTGTAAGTACAGTGGACCGTTATAGCGACTGGCTACCATTTTCCAGTTTTTATCTTTTATCGCAGGGAGTAGTCCCATTGATTGTATAAGTTTGATGGCGGCAATTAATTGATTATATTCAGAAGTTGACATTGCTGCTACAAAATCGTACACATTTTTATAGCCACATATACTATAGTTAAAACCCATGATCTGAAACATTCCCCAACTGGCCGATTTCCATGCGGCCTCTTTATCGATTGATTCGGCAATTTTTAGCCGTTGATATTCTTCAACTCCACCTTTATATTTAGAATTGTCCCATTTTGGATAAACAATTTCTGGATATTTCGCCAAATATGGGGTAGGATCAATATTTTTAAGCTTCAATTGCCGGTGAAATATATGGCCCTCGAATAGTATTTTTGGCCTGCCATCGGGCAGAAAGCCACTGCCGGCGCTTTCGACTATGGCAAACGCCTTCAAGGCTGCCGGTTCTATTCCAGCCTCACGGGCTGCTTTTACCAATTGTTCATCTGTTAATTTTTTATCCATAATTAGTAATATTTTGCAGTTACAATTAATCCATTTTCTGTAAGTTTTATTTCTTTGTCGATTGCTCCATCGGCTTCAAGCGCTACCTTTATAGTTCTTTCAATGGTTTTGTCCATTATCCCATGCTGGTAAGCAGGCAAACCAACACCCGATAATGGCGAATTTTTGTAATGACCAGGAAATGCGAGTAATAGGTCTTGCACATGTTGCATGTCTGACTCTCCAATTGCCAAATCGCCATTGCTTATGAGCAAATCATTGTTATCATCATATAAAAAATCTAGTGCCATTAGCTTATGGTATTGGTTATTGTTCCTGTTACCGGACCTGATGGACTGGTTAATACTGGTACGCTGGTAATAGTTGCCGATTTGATATAACTATCAATGGCAGTAGCCAGATCATTGGCCAATTTTTCAATAGCTTCATCTTGACTTTGACCATTGCTACCATCATAATTTTTCAAAGCATTAAAAACAGCTTTTAAATCGTTTTTCAATACTGTTTTAATAAGAGCCATATTTTATTCAATTAAAAAATTTTTAATTCTTTGTTTTAAATTATTTATTGCTTGTATAGTAGGTGGCAGTGGTGTACCACTTGGTCCTGCCGGAGTACTTACCGTAAGTTGTTCAATGGTTGCGCATAAGTCAAGCAATAGCTTTTGCAGGCTTTCACCTGTTGTGGTTAACTGTAATTTCTCAATTTCACTGGTAAGTAATACAGCAGCTTCATTGGGTGATAAAAATCCCACAATAACCTTACTATTCTTTTTAGGGACAAGTACAAAACCTTTGGCATAGCCGTAAGCTCCCTGCAACAGACAATTATGTATTTCGGCGCTGCCATCTATGGGTTTAACCGAGCATACTCTTGCCTTTGGGTCAACAGCGGTGACCCTACCCTGAACAAGATATATTTCTTCGCCTTTAATAGCTAAATATTTTATGGCATCGCTAATTTGACGCATTGAGTAATCCTCCCAATTCTATGGTTTGTTTATATCGTCGACCAAATTCAGTTTTTACACTTTTTATCAGGTATTTACCTGAGCCCTCTTTAAGGGTAATATTAGCTATATCACCTTTATTTACAGGAATATTTCCGAAGGTATCAAATGTACCATATAATCCAGTATATTTAAGTTGCTCAAGTTTAGCTTTTGCATATTTTTCGGCAGCTACCTTATCTATATTCAATTGATACAATGTAACTTGTTCGCCATCTCTATCGCCAAATTCGTATTGTTCTTCGGTTTCGCCTCCATTTATATATTTTTTTACTTTCACTACAACTTTTACTTTCACTTCATTGGCATTGCGCCATTGAAGATTTTCAGTGCTAATTATGTTATAGCCTTCCTTAAATTCTATCTCTTTCCGCCCATACGATGGATAGGCAAGGCCAATATGTAATATCGGTTCATCACCCACCAGCAGAAATGTTGCATACAGTGGATAAGTTTGCAGTAATTTATCGAGTGCCTGCGCTGGCGTGCTGTTTTTAATGCGAAAAGATCCAATTTTTATAGTAGGATCATCGCATACAGTTTTAATATTCGTAGGGATAACCCTCTTAATAAAACCGCCCAGCGTTTCGCTTTCCCAGCTATCATTGATGGTATTTTGCTTTAATAACCACATTGAGTTATCGAGGGTTATTTTGGTAGGTATGCTATCAACCATATCGCGTATGTAACCGACAAATCGAGTATAAAGCTTATCATCATAACCCAGCTTAATTATTACCTTATTGCCACGCTTTAATGCCTTCTTATTGCCTACGATTACCTGGTCATTTTCTTTCCAGACAATTCGTTTGGGTATAGTAATTGTGCAGGTATCAGTAAGCGACTGGATAGAACTATTAATATCGACAGAGCAAACGGAATTACTTACCCATTTTGCTTTTGCGGCCGAAGGACTATCGAAAAATTCTATTTGACTACTTAGTTTAAACATTTTTCATATATATTTCGTAAAATATATTATGAGAACAATACTTTTTGTCACGGTTATTATTCTGAGCCTTGCTTTTACGCAAGATAAGCCTATTGATAAAGAATGTAAATGCAAAGGAATACCCTTGTATGGTAAGGTAAAGATTGTGGATAATAGTCCCGATTTTAGAGTCAAAATAGTAACTGCCTTTCCAGATTTGAAAGTACAGCTTGTTTCGGCATTTCCTGATAAATGTGGGAAGTGGCAAATTGTTGACGCCTTTCCCGACTTTACCATTCAAATTGTAAGTGTTGACCCCGATTTTACTATTCAATTTGTTGAACATTTTCCAGGTATTAAATAGCTGTATTTTTAATTTCAAAAGGTATATCGCTTTTCATAGTAATTGAAAATAGTTGCATATCCTTCATCAGTGTTTGCGACATTCTATAATTAGTCACAACAGCCGAATGTATATCAAATAATTGTAACAAATAACTGTAAATATTCAATTCTTTTGGCAAACGTAACAGCTCTATAAGTAATTTCACATCAGTTTCTGGATATGAGCCGTCGTTGGTAAACAATGCCCCGTCAATTGTTATTTCAAAGTCGTCATCAGAAATATATTCTTTCACTGTGCCATTACGTCCTTGAACTATAGTAGTAGTAATATGTCGAGCCTGTTGCACAGTAACCATCGGATTAATGATATTAAGCTTTTTAGTTACGTCATCTGGTGAAGAAAGCACAAGGTCGCAAAATACAGGCACGCCCAGAAGGCTACTTTTTGATTCCTTGGATACAACAAACGTTTGGTCATTATTTATTGCGGTAAGTTCAATGCCCGAAAAGTCAGTACTTCCGGTTTCCAAAGTTTTTTTCGGGAAAAACAAAAATGCTTTTGCCCAATGCATGCCAAGACTTTGAAGCAAAAAACCCCATTGTTTGGCATTCATCTGCTTTCGCCCATCTATTTTTATGGGCAACAGTCCCGGAAAATTTTCAGCCAGTATATTTGTCATAATGCTACTGCATTTGCATCGTTAACAGCTTCCATCAGTGTTTTAGTAATCAATTCCCTTATTTGTTCAGGGCTTTCTTTTATGGTATTAGTAACCACATCGAGTTTTTCAACCATTTTGTGTATGGTGATATTAAATACTTTTGTATTAGTACTACCTGCAACTACATCCACACCTGGAGCACTACTAACATTGCTTATTGCTGCAGATGTTGTGGTAGAATAAGCAGCGTTATTACCTGCTGCAGCAAGTGGTGCTGATACACTACTACTTTGTTTTTGTGCTAAATCTTTAGCTCTTTGTTGTTTTTTGCCTCGCTCAAAAGCATCAGAAACTCCTTGAGTAAAACCTCCTTGCTTTGCGAATTTTAACGTATTGGCAACCATGCCGGCCGGTGTTAAATTAAACAATGCTATTCCGGCTTGTTTAGCTGCCTCACCCCATTGCCCTCTTTTAATTGCATCAATGGCCTTAAAAATTGGGGTAAAAATCATCTTAAAGAAATTGCCAATGTTGGTAAATACCTGTTTAAATGCGTACCACAAGCCCATTACCACTTCACGAAATCCTGCAAATTTTTTCCATGCTATTACAATGCTGGCAATCAAAGCACCAATAGCAACAACAACCCAACCTATTGGCGAAGCCACAAATGCAGCATTTAATAACCATTGTGCTGCTGTAAAAATTTTAGTAGCCAAAGCGCCTGCTTTTGTTGCAATATTCATCAGATTTTGGGCATTTGTAACCCATGTTATAACATCTTTAATTAAAAGTAAGCCAGGTACTAATTGCGAAAATCCTGCAAAATATTGAGTAAAAATTTGAGCATAAGGTAAAAACGAACCAGTGGCATTAACGATACTAATTTTTACATTTTCAATGGCAGCCCTTATTCTTTTCATTTTTTGTTCGTAAGTTTCGGTGCGTATTGCTGCCTGTTCATAGGCCACATTAGTGCCGGTAACTTTTTGCGTCATTTCATCTACTGCTGATGCATTTGCAATCAGCACCTGGGCAGCATTAACATTTTCGAGTCCAAATGTTTTAGTAAGAAATGTAACATCTGATAATTTCGGTTTTAAGTTATCAAGAGCTTGGCTTAATGATATTTTACTAAAATCGAAACCAAGCTCTTTACGCATTTTAAGTATGATATTACGCAAAGCCGTTCCAGCTTCACTACCTTTAATAGCATTTTGGCTTAATACTTCAAGAGCACCCACTGCGCCTTCTATGCTTATTCCCGACTGAGCAGCTGTTGTACCGGCAACTTTCAATGATTCGGCCAGATCGGGTATTTCGGCAGCACCATATTTTGCGCCAGCGCCAAGTACATTAATAACACGACTTGCCTGATCGGCCGAAAGTTGAAACTGATTAATAGCCGATGCCATTGTATTGGCAGCGGTAGGCAAATCTACTCCTGCTGCTTGTGCAAGTGTGATGGTTTCTTTTGCAAGTTTTTTTAGACCTTCAACCCCTCCGATGGTTGTAATATCAATATTTGATGCCAATAATTTATAAGCTTCAATGGCTTGAGCTGCTCCCAAGCCACTTGCTGCACCCATTTTTTTTGATGCCGATGCAAGATTATCAAGGTCTTTACCGGCAATACCTGTTATTGCCTGTAAGTCAGCTAATTGTTTTTGAAATTCTAAAGCTGGTTGTGTTAGACCTGATAATTGCTGGTTAAATGATTGTGCTGCTTGTGCAAGTTGATTAAAAATAAATGCTCTCTTGCCAAGATCGTCAAAATATGCAGTAGCTTTTGTTATGGTAGAATTGAGCGTACCAATATTTTTTTGTATCTTTGTAACACTGTCGGTTACAAAATCGTATAATTTATATATAATTGATACTTCATTCATGAAAACTATAAGATTAATTATTATTCTTTTGCTTATCGGGATTCCTCTCTATTTTTTATTAGATAAGAATCCAAGTGATACTGCCTTGATGGTATTACCAGCTATTTATGCTTTTATAGTTATTATTGGTGTTTATGCCAGATATTTTATATCCGCAAAACACAAAGAATAATTATTGTTTATTCTTCTGTTTAAGCCACCATATCAAGTCATTATAAAGAGCAGCCCATTCTTCATCTGAATATTCGTCAGGGTTAACCCCTAATTCATATCGCAGAATTATATCAATTTGCCTCACCATGGGCGGGGTTTCACATGGTGAGGCTATAAGTTTTTTATTTTTGCTTGTTTAAACGTTACCAATTCTGCCAATACAGGGCCAAGTGACAGAAATAATTGATCATCGGTTTTAATAGCCTCACTGCCGCCAAGCCAACAATTATTAAGCAATAATTCGTTGAATTTTATCGGATCATTGCCACTTAAGGCAGTTGCCATGCCTAATATCTTTCGGTCAGGCATTCGCAAATAGCAAACATGTCCGTCAATTTCAATTTCTTTAACAACTCCAAATTGCTTTTTCCAAGCCTCAATCTGCTCTGATGTGGCTTCACCTATTCGTTTTACCGATTTTTCTTTTTCCATAATTATTCCGGTTTTGGTTTTATTTCCATTCGATATGGCTTACGATCAGGGGTAATTCATACTCATTTTTAGTATCGCCCTGCTTCATGTCGCGACCGTTTTTGGTAAATTCACAATTGCGCAGTTTGTGTGTCTTTATAATGCCATTGGCTGCGGCAAACTGTACGATAATGTCGAACATACCAAGGCTCTGTAACCTACCATCGGGACTTGCAGCCTGAAGAGCTTCGTAACTATTGATTACAAAAACCCTGATATTAAATTTTCTTTTTGAACTTCGCCAAAATTTGGGTGTATTTAGCGCTTTCAAAGTACACCGGCAGCAAAACGATATAGCTAATAAATTGCATGATGAAAATGGTAATCTGAAATCATTCAGCCAGTGGAAAAAAGATGTTGAGCCTATCCTTAGCCATTATAATAAAAACTGGCTGCAAACCGAATATAGTACTGCCGTGATGCGTGCACGTGAGGCAGCACGCTTTAAAAAGTTTGAAAGAAATGCTGATATATTTCCTAACCTTAAATGGCTACCCAGCACCAGCATCGAAAAACGCGAAAGCCATGTACCATTTTATGGCCTGGTAAAACCTATCGATGACCCGTTTTGGAAACAACATTATCCGGGGAATATATGGAACTGCAAGTGCGGCATAACCAATACTGACGAAAAACCTGCCAGCTTTACCCCTGCAACCAATTATACACCAGCACCCGGACTGGATGAGAATCCAGTAAATGGCAAAATTTTCACCGCCACACATCCCTATTTCACTAAGGCTTATGATGGGGCTGAAGAGGCGGTTAGATTATATGAAAAACAACTTGAAAAAGAATTACGAGAAAGAGCTTATGATACAATTAAAGAATGGAGAAATAGTATAAATCCTTATACAGGTAAAATTATTGTTTCTGATAAAATATTTACAGGGAAATTAATAATATTAAGGCGTAGTGTAGATGATGTTAAAGAACACCATGGCAACTGGAGAGATCTATTATATATACCAAAAATAGAAAATAAAATTAATGATTGGGAATATTTAGGAGCTGAAAGACCTAAACGATTACATCCTGATACTTATGCTTTTACTCACTATAAAGCTAAAATTGGCAAAGAATATAAAGACATTATATTGAAGTGCCATAATTTATATGGTGAAATATTATATTGTATAGAAAAAATTAATGAAGAGAGAATTAACAAATTAGAAATAGATTTAAATAAACTAAAAAAATAAAGCCATGGCACAAGTTGCACCTGCGAAAGAGGCAGGCCCATTGCGCCATGACTCAATGCAAATATACGAAATTTTTTAATAAAAGTTATATGACTCCTGAAAAATTTTCAACATTATTAACAAAAAAAAGTGCAGAGCTTAAAACATTTTTGCAAACCAAGCTGCCACGCTACGTGGGCAAGCTGGCGGTTGATTTTTTTCAGGATAATTTCCGCCGTGGCGGCTGGCAGGATGGGGGGCTTAAACGCTGGCAACCTCCAAAACGATGGAATGAAGGTAATAAAGCCGGCAATAAATATGGCCCATTACTTAGCCGGCAAAATGAGCTGATGAACAGCATCGATTATCGCATCGAAGGAAATCGTATCATTATATCAACGAATAAAGTATATGCCAAAATACACAATGAAGGTGGACATGTAAATATCAACATACCTATTACCGGCCAGATGCGACGATTTGCCTGGGCAAAAATGTACGAAGCCAAAAGGCAGGGTAATGAAATCAATGCCAATAAATGGAAGGCTCTGGCGTTAACCAAAAAAGAAAGCGTAAACGTGCAATTTAATATGCCACAAAGGCAATTTATGGGTAATTCGTCCGATCTTCGAAAGGCCATTGAAACCACAATTCAACAACATTTAAAAAATATTTTAATTAATTAAAACCATGAAAAAAATCTATGAATTAATAGCCAATAGACTTAAAGAAATAGAAGAAATCCGGTTTATTGATATGGATAACGGCCAGCTTGATTATTATGAATACAGGGCTGCTGTTGATTTTCCTGCTTGTCTTATAAGTATTGATTACCCATCGTGCGATAATATAGGCCTTACCGGAGCTCAGCAATGCCATGTGAATATTAATATCAGACTAGTAGCACAGGTATATGATGAAACTACTATTGCAGCGCCCGAGGATGTGCGCAACAGGGCGCTGGCTATATATGACGTAATGGACAAAATACATGAAAACCTCCAATGGTGGAAACCAGATGAATTTATAAGCAAACTTTCCAGAAAAAACGTTACCCGCGAAAAACGTGAGGATGGACTGATGGTATTGTCTGTTAATTATGCTACAACTATAGTTGATACATTGCACTATGAACCTGCGCAAGCAACTATTCAGGCCAATATTATAATTGAAAAATAAAAAACCCATGGCAGCATGGCCATGGGTATAAAAAGTATGATTTTATTTATCGAAATTAAACCTCATAAACAAAGAAATAAGCAAAGCCATACTTGGCCAAACTATGACCATGGACGACGGATCGAGCCAAAGCCAGGCACGTGTACACCTGGCTATTTTAAACGAAATAACAAATGCCGATATTGCCGATATCGAAGACTGGTTTAACAGCTATTTCATCAATATCATGCGTGCATGGGGCTACGATCTGCCCGATGGATATTTTCTCGACATTGTGGCCAATGCCAGCCTCGACCCAACCGAACGAATCAAAGTCGACGAAGCTCTTATGCGACAAGGCTGGAACCTTGATAAAGACTACATCGAGCGTACTTACGAAGTAAAACTCGATGCCAATAACCCACGTAACAACCCACCCAATACTGAACAACTAAGCTATATCGGCGAAAACGATTTTTTCGTGTAAGCCCCGACATAGATGAGCTGTACTATGAAGGGGCTAAAGATAATTTACAGCTATCGCTACAAAACTTTCCATAAAACAGCTCGCAATAAGACAACTATCGGTAAAATCGTTGATTGATAAAATATGGGACGACCCCGACGACCCTTCGCTACGACATCAATTCGACCAAGGATTGTTCGATAGTTATAATCAGACATTTATGAGTGCTGTGCAAGGCGTCGACGAAGAACTTGCGAAGTACTACAAGAACAATCTGACGATGCTGGCTGCTGCCAAAACTGCTACCATTACTAACCGATTGATTGCCGCTTGTAAACAATCTAAGGATCGTGATGAATATAATAAGCTAGCAAAACAAATCATTAATACCTACAACCGATACACCGCTGCCGAATACAACACCATGGTGCATAGGGTAAGGGTGGCTAAACAATTCGAGCAATTTCAGCAAGAAAAACAATTATACCCCAATATCGAATGGCTGCCCTCGCGTGCTGCCAACCCCGATATCGTTCATCGTGGCTACTGGTACCATATTTGGGTAGCCGACGATCCGTTTTGGACGGATAATTTCCCCGGTTGCCGCTGGGGGTGTAAATGCAGCTGGCGTACTACCGACGCCTCGGTTACCGACAAAAGCAATGTAAAATTAATACCCCCATCGCCCGGATTGGACGGTAACCCCTACTTTACCAAAGAAATTATTTCAAAATCTCACTCCTACTATCGGGACATCGAAAAACATATACCAAAGCTTGGAGTGTTACACAACCCCGACGATGTGGTATATATTAGTTTTGTTAAAAATAATACAGTTTTTAAAGTACACTATTTAGCCATCAATGAATATGAAAAAATGAATAAGTTATTCATAGATTACGTAATTAATGCTGGTTTCAAAGATATACGTTTATTACCGGTAATTGAATATAAATACGAACCAATAAGAAATAGATATTTTGGCAAATATGCTGCTAATGGTTGTCCAGATGCTTTTGCCGATGGAAAATTTGTTGAGTTTAAATTAGTTAATCCTGGGAAAAAGATTAAAAGAAATGTCAAAGATGCAATTACTAAAGCATTAAATAAAGCAGATGTAGTATTTGTAAAAATTAAAGGATGGTTAAATTCCGAAGAAATTAACATTAAAGGTAGTTCAATGGCTAAAAAGTTTAGAGAAAAAACTATTTATTTAATTGATCAAGATGACAAAATACATACCTTTAATTAATTCCAACGGGGAACCCACAATAAGTGAATTCCCCGTCTCGTGTCGTCCAGGAACGCATCCTGGACAATACAAATATACAATAGTTTTTTTTAAAAATTCAAATTTTAAACTAAAATTTTTATAAAAAATGGAAAAAAATCTATCGATAGATTTACAAAAACTTGCCGATAAGGTTAAACGTGCTATAACCGACGAGCTTACTATTGTAGCCGGCAAAATGGCTGCGGATTTTTTTTTAAGCAAAGTTTTATTAACGAAGAATTTACTATAGTCATTCAAAACGAAATAATTTAATTTATTACAAAACTAAATGTACAAAAAAAATATACATTTAGTAATTAAATTAATAATGGAATAATCATTGTCCTTTTAATTTGTGTAAATATAACTGTAGCATTATTACCGCTTGCATCAACTGTATAAGCCAATCTAATATTTGTACCTGATATTTCTTTGCTAAAAGTTATGTCTGCATTATCAAAAACATTTTGTCTTATAATTACCGAATCTGATTTATTTGTCAAAATAATATTACCTTTTTCACATAATTATCCTCTAGTAATAATATAATTTATTTTCAATGTAATAATTTTGATCTGTTTTTCAAACTACTATAATCCCAGATAATGACAAATTATATTCAGGTATTCATTATTTAAGCAAAAAATGATAAGGATAATCTAAAAAAGTATAAAATTTTGCCAAAAAAGTTAAATTTATTATTTTATTTTTATTAGTTTGTTTTTAATAGCCCACATCATCAAGCTAGCAGAATTTTTACAGCCTGTTTTATGTAGTAAATTGGTGCGATGAGTATGTATGCTAGATGTGCTTAAGTGTAGTTTTTTGGCAATTTCTTTATTGGAATATCCTAAAGCTATGTATTTAAGCACTTCACATTCGCGCGAAGTAAGTATCGATAATTCATCGAACTTATTTATTTCGCCTATACTTTGAATTAGTTTCACTAGCAATTTATTGGAAAAATAGTTTTTGCCCTTAGCTACCGTTTCAATAGCCTTTTGTAATTCGCTAATACCTGATGATTTAAATACATAACCCTTGATACCCTTCTGGATCATCTGATAGTAATATTTTTCTTCCTCTAACATAGTAAGAGCTAAAATTTTAAGATTGGGGTTTATTCGCATTGCCAATGATGTTGCTTCAATACCATCAAGTTCAGGCATGGCAATATCCATAAGAACAACATCTATGTTAAAATGAACAAATTTTTCTAAAAAGTCTTTTCCATTGATGGCTTCACCGACTACTTCAATGCGATTAGTTCTATTTAATAATGTTTTTAGACCTTTTCTGAACATGTCATGATCATCGACAATGAACACTTTGATTTTTTCGTCTACCATAAAATGGAATTTTATATATAAATTTATAATTTTTTTTTGAGAAATAAAATAAGATACATTTTTTGGTAACGTAATAAGTTGATCCTAAAAAATAAAATAAATAATTGATTGTTAATGATTTAATAAAATTTCAAGTTAAAAATTTTTCAAAATTTCATAATTAAAAATCAAAAACTTTGCAAATTTTTTTAAAATAATACCTATAGAAGAAAAAATTTTTTTACTTTTTTCAAAGGCTATTTTTTCATTTTATTTTCTTTTTTTCTAAAGTAAAATTTAAACTTATTTTTTAAAAAATGACTAATTAATTGAATAATATAAAATTTTTTGTATAAAAAGACAACAAACTAAAATCAACGAAAACTATGAAAATTTCAAAATATTTTATGAACTATTCTTTGATAGGGAAAATTATAAATATTTCAAATCCTTCTCATGGTCGGTTTTTTATTATATATTGTCCTTTGAGTGCCTGAATTCTAATATGAATATTTAACAACCCCATTCCTTTACTCTAATTTTTTACTTTGCTATAATCAAATTCTATTCCATTGTCCCTGTAGATAACAGCAATGCGATTTTTTTCATAAGTAAGTTCGATGCTAGTATGATTTACTTGGGCATGTTTTAAGGTGCTTTGTATGGTTTTCATCAATATGCGATAAATGATTACTTTCAATAATGCAGATAGACGACAGGGGAGATTGGCGTTGAAGCTATATGTTATAGCAAAAGCATTTTTAGTTTTCTTGAGAAAATCTTTTATGGTTTGCAATAATCCAAAGCTTTCGAGGAGGTGAGGACTTATTTCATTGACCATATTTTTTATCTGTTGAATGATTTCATCAGGGGTTTTTACTGAAAATTCGATTATTTTGTGCTTTGGATTTGCTCGCCATTCTTTATACATTAAGAGTAAAAAGCATTGGTCCAATTTCCATAATATAAATCTTTTGCATATCATCGTTTTTCGTTTTCCTGAGTAGCGATGATAGCTTTCATGATTTTCAGATCTCTCCCATAATATTAGATGATGTCGTGGATAATGGCTAAAATTGCTTTATCTCTAAGAAAATCAATTAAATGTGTTTGGACTTGAAGATTACGACGCTTATTGTAAGTATTTATGATTTCAATTTAAAATTACTATTTGCAATAGCTTCTTGCATGACTTTTTTCTGAAAAATCGGGATAATTTATTTGCAATGTATTATTACAAAAGGTTATTGTATTATCTTCAGCGTTAATAGCAAATATTTTTCTGAAGGTAGGTTTGGCATTCAACACTTCATCGTTGGTTATTACTATAATGTAATTGTTGCTTTGTTCGAAAATTGTATAAAGTTTGATTTGCTTTTTCTTGATTTGATCAAATGTTTGTTTAGTTATACTATTGTTTCGCTGAAGTTCTCTGATAAGACGTTTGTTTTTCTGTCATTAGTTATATTCATTGATTGTGTGTTTGATAAAATCACGAATGTGTTTGTAAGAGTAAGGTTTAGTAATAAAATAAAAAATTCTACCTTGATTAATAGCTTTTATAGCAGTTGTCTCATTATATTATGCAGTGCAAAGTATCTTTGATAATTTCGGGATATACCTTATTAACTTTATTAAGGAATATTTAACCATTCGGGCATTCGCAGGTCTGATACTATTACTAATACTAATATAATAGCTTAATGGTGCATTCCATGTATGTTGCAGATTGGATTAACTGATTACCTCATAAGTACCAAAAATTATTCGGCAAAGAGACTTAAATTTAGCTCGCTATCGTCAACATACCTTATATAACATATAATCTTAATTGTTAATGAATGTAAAAGCTTTTCTAAAATTAAAAAATTAATTTATTTCACAAATTTTTGAAAATTTTCCAATAGGATTTTTGAAAATGCGATAAATAAAATAATCTATAATGCTTTTATGTTCATTAGCAGATTTGTAAACCGATTGTGCATAATGATTTCGGAAAATGCTATATTAAAATGTTGTTAAGCCGTTATAATTTGAATTATTTCTAAATTATCGTGTTCTATTTTTAAGCCGTTTTTAATACTAAGTTATGAAAAAAATTTTGTATTACGATTGTTTTGCTGGGATAAGTGGCGATATGCTTTTGGCCGCCATGATTGATGTTGGTGTGCCAGAGGATTACCTGCGAGAGGAACTCAAAAAGCTTTCGCTAAAGGGTTATGAGCTTCAAGTTTCTAAAGTTGTTACTCATGGCATCAGTTCGACACGGGTACAGGTAGCATTAAGCGAAGATAAGAATAAGAAGGCGTTTCAGTTGAATCAAACCCTGCGGCACGGTCAGGTGGCGGCTGACAAACATTCATTCCGGAGTTTTACAGAGATTCGTGATATGATAGCACGGTCTACGCTTTCCGAATATGTTAAGACATTAAGTATTAGTATTTTTGAGCGCTTGGCAATTGCCGAGGGTAAAATTCATAATCGACCGGTGGATGAGGTACATTTTCATGAGGTGGGTGCTGTTGATTCCATTGTAGATATTGTAGGGACTGCCATATGTATTGATTATTTCAAGCCCGACAGGATTATTGCATCGCCTGTCGAAGTGGGAAGTTGTATGGTAAGCTGTATGCATGGGACTTATCCGGTGCCAGCACCTGCAACTGCCGAGCTTTTGCAGCATATCCCCATAACGTTGGGTAAGGTTCCGTTTGAGGCAAATACTCCTACCAGTACGGCCATTTTGGCAAAGGTTGTTGATGAATTTCAGAAATTGATTTCTTTTACCCCCATTAAGGTAAGCTATGGTGCTGGTAGCAGGGATTCGGCTATTCCAAATGTTTTGCGCATTATTATTGGAAAAAGTAATGGTGAAAATCATGATTTTTTCCAGCACGAGCAGGCAATGATTATCGAATGTAATATCGATGATATGAATCCCGAATTGTATGAGCATGTGGTAAACCGGTTGTTTGAGGCAGGAGCTTAGGATGTATTTATCATGCCCATTCTGATGAAAAAGATGCGGTCGGCACAAAAAATTTCTGTTCTTTGTAGTCGCGATACTTTTGATATGATGACAAAAATTTTGATGCAGGAAACAACTACGCTTTGTATCAGAAGTTATTGTGTTGACAAGTGGTTGCTTCAGCGCGAGATGGTGGTCGTAGAAACCTCGCTTGAAAAAGTTCGCGTAAAGAAATCGTATGGGTCGGGAATTGTAAAGTTTAAAGCCGAATACGACGATTGTGTTGAGATTGCCCGAAAACAGAATCGTCCCTTACCTGAGGTAATGCACATTATACAACAGGAGGTTGCAGAAAAACTTTCTCGTTTATAGTGATTGTAATTATATTGTATAAAAATTAAAATTTTTTGTTTTTATATGATAATTAAAAAGTCAAAAATTAATTATAAATTATACTAAACGACTAGAACACTGAGAAATAATACAAAATACAAAGAACACAAAGAAAATATTTTTGTATTATCTGCATAAATTATTGCGTCTTTTTGTGTTTAATTTCATCTGAATATAAATTTAATTAATTTATTATTCATTTATTAAATATATATTCCTGCCTCTTTTTCTTATGTCATTTTGAAATTTTATTGGTTGTTGTTTTTATTACAAGCATGTTCATTTTATGTTATATTGTTATAGGAATATCATTTAACATAACATGGATAAATACGGATTAAAGTATTATAACATTAATCCGGCGGTTTTTGAGAAATGAAACGAGCATGTTGATAAGACCAAAACAACAAAGCGATGAAAATAATCCTGAACATGCAAGTTCCATCTGGCCGAAAAGTTAATAAAAGTAAGTAAGCATAATCAAATAGAAATCAGTAACTTATAAATATTTACGGAGAAAATAGGGTGAAAAATCTTGATTCCCCTTGGCGAAATGAACTACTAACTTATCCCAAACAATCCTTCAACATAAACAACTATCGACATTCATAGTCATTATAGAGTCTGTTAATTAAAAATGTTCATATTCATTATCTTGTCCGTCGCTGCCATTGAGGTGAATGTTGACCTTGTGAGGTTTAGAGGGTTTAATTTTTGTTGTATTTACATTGGTAGCTATGGGTTTGCTGGTTTTAAGGGTTTGTTTCTGGACCGACGAACGGCGCATTTGTAATAACGACTGGTCGTCGTTTGTTTTGTAGAAGGCAATGATTTCTTTGAGTTGTTCGGCTTGGCTGGCGAGTTCTTCGGCGCTCGATGACATTTCTTCGGCTGCAGCGGCGTTTTTCTGGGTAACGGCATTGAGTTGGATGATGGCATTGTTGACCTGTGTGACGCCTTCATTTTGTTCGAGGCTGGCAGCGGCAATTTCCTGAACCAATACAGCAGTTTTTTGGATATCGGGTACGATTTTTTGCAGTAATGCACCTGATTCGTCGGCAATGCGGACACTGTTGCGGGCCAGTTCGTTGATTTCTTTAGCGGCAGCCTGTGAACTTTCGGCCAGTTTACGTACCTCGGCGGCCACTACGGCAAAACCTTTACCCTGTTCGCCTGCACGGGCAGCTTCAATGGCTGCATTGATTGCCAGCAAGTCGGTTTTTTCGGCTATCTCGCCAATAATGCTTATTTTTTCGGCTATACGTTTCATGGCTTCGACTGTACTCAACACGGCTTTGTATCCTTCGGCTATATCGGCAGCCGCTTGAAGGGCAATTTTTTCGGTTTGACGAGCGTTGTCGGTATTCTGATTGATATTCGATACCATTTGTTCCATACTCGACGACACTTCTTCGGTACTCGAGGCCTGCTCGGTACTTCCCTCGGAAATCTGTAGTGCTACGCTCTGTAAGGCCTGACTGGCTTCAACAATGTTTTCAATGGCGATTTTAAATTCGCTGATGGTCTGTGCATTGGCTTTTACCATATCATCGAGTGCCTGTAATAGTTCGTCGTTGTCGGAACGTTTTTGTAGGCTCACCGTCAAGTCGCCGCTGGCTACAGCCTTGGCTTTTTCAATAATTTCACGGTTGGTCTGAATCAGCGTATTTAAGTTATTTTTCAGCTCATTGAAATCGCCCTGATAGTTTTCCGTAATCAGGGGTGGATTATCTCCCTTGGCAATACGATCGAGATAATGTGCTGCTACTTTGATGGGAGCTACCACTGCATCCAGTAAGTTGTTGATACCTACAATAATTTGTCTGAACTCTACATTGATTTTTTCGGGTTGACCTCGCGTATTTAACTGTCCCTTGACGGCCGCTTCTGACAGGTCAACTGTAGTTTTTACCACCGAGCCGATAATTGTCTGAATATTGTTAGCTATGACTATTGCCAATACGATTGATGCTACCAAAATAATGGCAATGATGGTGAGCATAAAGTTGCGTGCATTACTGGCATTTTGCATGTCTTGCTCAATGGTTTGCTTGGCATAGAAAACTTTAATTTCGGCCATCCTATCCAATGCTTTTTGAGCTTCTTCGTTACTTTTGGCCATTTCGCCGTTCATCAGGGCCAAAGCTTCTTCGTTTTTGCCAGTTTCAACTAGTTTAATTAATTCATCTACGTAGTTTACATAATTGTTAAACGACGTCATGGCAGTGTTGAATGCTTGTCGTCCTTCGCTGCTGAAGAGGGATTCTTCGAAAGCTTTTGCATTTTTTTCAAACTCAGCTTTCCAATGGGTTATACGCTGGATTTTATTTTCTCTGGCTTCCTTGTCTTTTGCCAGAATGATATCCCTAACATTTACCCGTATTCTTTGAAATGCTGAAATCATTTTGGAAAGATTTTCCAGTGGAGCGGTCATCTGTTCGTACAGTCTTTTTTCATTATTTCCAATTTGTTGAATATTTGATATACCCAGATATCCAATGGTTGCGGCCATAATGGTAACCAAACCAAAACCCAAAAGTAATTTGGTTCTAATTCGCATGTTTTTAAACCAGTTCATAGTATTAATTTTTAAGTTATTAAATAATTTTAAAGAATAGTATCATTAACCTTCTGTTACGATAGCACTATTAGTGTCGGCAGTTGCGGCAATGGTGTGCATTTCGTCTGCGGAGAAAACTTTTTCGATATTCAGGAGCATGATAAAATCGTCGTCCTGTTTATATATTCCTTGCAGGAAATCGGTGTTGAACTCCTTGCTCATGGGAGGCACGGGTTTAATGTCGGCCTCTTCGATATTGATCACATCTTTTACCCTATCGACGATGGCACCCATGCGTAAGAGGGAGTTGTTGTCGGATAGGTCAAGTACGATGATTACGTACGAGTCTTCCTCGGGTCGAGGAGGGAAGTGAAAACGCACACGTGTTTCAAAAACAGGAACAACTTCACCCCGGAAATTAATGATCCCGCGGATATAATTGGGAGCATTGGGTACCTGGGTGATAGGCTGTTTCTGAAGCACCTCGAGAACCTTGGTTACGTTAATGGCAAACAGTTCTCCATGAATAATGAATGAAAGATAAGTATGACTCATAATATAATATATTTTAGATGGTTATAGATTTGACTTTGTTCTGTGTTTGAGTATAGAAAAATTCCCTGATATCGAGCATAAAAGCAATGTTTCCGTCCCCTATTTCGCTAGCAGCTGTTATATATCGATGGTTGCGCAACAAGCTACCTAAAGGTTTCAATACTGCCTGGTGTTCGCCCACAATTCTGTCGGCCAACAGGGCTAATTGTCCCTGCGGATGGTTTATTACAATAACTTTTACTTTGGTAGGGTAGTTTCCAGAAATGTGAAACACCTTTCGCAGATTGATGCAGGGTATCAGTTGATTGCGAAAGGCTATGGTACTAGTACGTTCACGGGCTTCAATCTGGGTATACAGCATTTGTTCGCATACGGCTATATCGGTAATAGGAACGATGAAATACTGATTTTCGACGCTAAACAGAAGGGTATCGAGGATCGACATGGATTGTTGGAGAGAGATGGTAAAACAGGTTCCTTTTTCTCGTTGTGAGCAGACTTCAATATTGCCGCGCAGGTCCTGGATTTTTTTAAGGACTACATCCATGCCAACGCCACGTCCCGATACAGCCGTAAGGCTTTGAGCAGTAGAAAAGCCCGGCATAAAAATAAGGTCATAGATTTCTTTCTCTGTGGGTTTATAACTTTCGGGCCAGATACCTTTCTCCACAGCTTTGCGTCGTACTTTTTCATGATCTATTCCACAGCCATCATCTTCAACTTTAATGACAATTTGGTTTCCTGTGTGGTAGGCAGTAATGGTAATGACTCCTTCCTCAGATTTGCCTTTTTGTTTGCGTATATGAGGACTTTCTATTCCGTGGTCAATACAGTTGCGGATGATATGCATCAGAGGTTCTTCCAACTGGTCGATGGTACTTTTGTCGAGTTCGGTTTCGACTCCATGGGTTACCAGCTTAATTTTTTTCTGCAATTGCCGCGACAAGTCTCGAATAAGTCGTTGAAAACGTAGAGTAATTTCGGTTAACGGAACTAAACGAAGTTCCAATGCGTTGTTTCTGAACTGTTTTGCCAGGGAATCAAGTTTTTCCAGTTGCTGTTTTAGTCGTGGTAAATTTTTCTCGTTCATCAAAATATTAAGCTGAGAATTGATGGTTATCAGTTCGCTTACCAGATACATCAATTGATCCAGCTTATCTGAGTCGACCGCAATACGTCGGGTAGTAAGGTTGGTAGCAGGCTTGTTGTTTTTTACTGGTTGAGTTGGGGTAGCATTGTCAGAATATTCGCCCTCAATGTATTGTAGTATAGTTTTTTCTTCAAGGGATGTATGGGGATGATCGATCACCTGAAAGAGATTTTCTTCACTTAGGCGGTAAACAAAGCAATTATCTTCAATGAACATAAGCGTATCGCGTATTTCCTCTTCCGATGCCTGAGTGGTGTATATGATATTCCACCAATCGACCTCATTGTTGCTCATATTTTTTAGGTGCCCAATATAAAAGTCGCCTTTTTCGGCCAGTTCCTTGAATATATTGATCAAATTGATACCCCTAAAAAATAATTGTTCATCGGTTCGTAGTAAAATCTGATAAGTATGTTCTGATGAATTAATATTTTCGATAAGATCATTTTCATTACTTGTATTTTCAGATTTTTCTGCTTTTTTCTGCGTAATCTCTAGAGAAAGAATTTCTTTTAGTAATGCCGAATGATTGTTTTTATTTTCTGCCTGGTTTAATTGTTGGTCGCTGAGTAGTTTTCGTAAGTGGTCGACCGATTTTAAGGAAATTTCAATAATGTTTTTGTCGAGTCTAATACTGTTTTCAAGTATTCGTTGATAAATGCTTTCGAGTTGGTGGGTAAATTCACTCATGTATTCAAATCCATACATACTACTAGTTCCTTTCAGTGTATGCATTGCCCTGAAAACAGTATGTATAAGTTCAGATTGCTTAGGATCCTGTTCTAGCTCCAAAAGTGTTTGTTCCAATTGATCAAGAAGTTGAGAAGCCTCTTCGACAAATTTTGCCCAAAATTTTTCTAATATAGGATCCATATTCAAGAGCTTATTTAAAGTTATGTAAAAAAGAAAAGAAAAGATTCATTCCAAAGATGATTTTAATTAAATAAAATGATGATTTTTTACTCCGAAAAAAATTTTATCAAAACATTTAAAGTCCTTAAATATAAGCAAATAACTATTTTTTAATTACACAAATAAAAATTTTTTCTTTTTACTTTAAGTTTAGATTTTTAAGCTAAAGATATTATAACATAAATTCGAATGAGATTATTAGCAATCATAATGGATTTGTGTGCCAAGTATAAAGCAGATAGCAAATAGGGAAAGTTGTTTCTAATAAAAAATTGATAATATATGGTAAGAATAATTTCTACAAATTATTATTTGTAATTTCCACATTTTTGAAGAAGGTAGAATTTCTTGAAGTGAAATTTATAAATAGTTGAACTTTCGCAAAAAAAATGTTGCAAATGTTCATAGATAAATTGGCTGTTTTTTAGGCATCATTGGAAAATATAAATGCATATGTGAAAAAGCTAAAAGCTATACTATTAAAATGTAAAAACACTTTACCAAAATATTAAATATTGGTCTAATCAACATCAGTAAAATATAGATCAAAAACAGCCTAAAATTGAAAAAATTTTTAATAAAAATAAATCATTTCGAAAAAAAAATTCGTATATTTTAAGTAGCAATGTATTAAGTAAATTAGTATCAAAAAAACAATGTAAGAATTTGATTGTTGAAATAAATGATAAAAATAAAAACGTTTTTATAATAATCAATAAAAATAGGGGAGACTATGGAATTAGAAAGGTTGAATGAGATATTCAAGGCAAAACTTTCGGATGAAGATTTTGTGCGCTTGAGTGAGTTTATTTACAAAGAATATGGGATAAAAATGCCCCCAACCAAAAAGTCTATACTGCAGGGGAGGTTGCAAAAGCGTTTACGTGAATTGAATATTACCTCTTTTCGGGACTATGTAAATTATGTTTTTAGCAAAGAAGGACAGAATAATGAGATTATCCATATGATAGATGTGGTGAGTACCAATAAAACGGATTTTTTCCGTGAACCTGTACATTTCGAATTTCTTGCTCAAGAAGTAGTACCTCAATTTGCACAAGAAACACGACTGCGTTACCCTTTAAATATATGGAGTGCTGGATGTTCGAGCGGTGAAGAACCCTATACTATTGCTATTACTTTAATGGAATGTAAAGAAAAATACACGGCTTTAGATTTTCAAATATTGGGAACTGACATTTCTACTCGCGTACTTAAAATGGCAGTAAATGCAATTTACAAAGAAAATAAAATTGAAGGTATACCTCTACAAATCTTAAAAAAATATTTTTTACGGAGTAAAGACAGGATCAATCCAACTGTAAGACTTATACCCGAAATACGCAAAAAAGTGTCGTTTATGCGAATAAATCTGATAGAGCCTTGCTATCCCATATCTAAAATGTTTGATGTAATTTTTTGCCGAAATGTTTTGATTTATTTCGATCGACTTACACAAGAAAAAGTTATCAACAAATTATGTATGCATCTGAAATTAGGAGGTTACTTTTTTTTAGGGCATTCTGAGTCAACCACCGGTATGGTAGTACCCTTAAGACAAATAAAACCAACTATATTTGTAAAAACACAATAAAAAGATAATTTATGAACATTCTTATTCTTACTGATCAGAAACTTATTAAAGAATTACAGAGAAGATTTGAAGAGAATCACAAGACAATTCAAAAGTTTAAAGAGTTTACTGAAGAGTTAAAACTGGTAAATAAAAATCTGGAGGAATCGAAGGCCTTAAAGAGCCATTTTATATCCAATATTACCAACGAAATCATAAACCCGTTTACATCCATATTAAGGTTGTCGAGGAGCATCATTTCGTTAAAGAAAGAAAACATGAAAAAAATTATTTCGATGGTATCGTTTATCCACTACGAAGCTTTTAATCTTGACTTTCAGTTGAGGAATATTTTACTAGTTGCCAAAATTGAAGCGGGTAATATATATTCCGAAATACTCAATGTTGATTTAAAGAAATTATTTAAAAGCGTCATCTATTCATTTCGTTTTAAAGCTAAAAAAATATGACGTTTGAGCTTAATTTTGAATTTGTCCCGGAAAAGAGGAATATATTTTATTCTAAAACAGATCCGGAGAATGTCGAGCTTGCAAGTAATGCTGTAAATTTCAAGTATAAGAATGAAAAACTAATTATCAATGTATTTAAGTTTTATATTTCGGTTCAGAATTTTGGTACTAATCCAATAAAAAGGTTTTTTGACTGCTTAAAACTTATTGATTCAGGCAATAGTATGCATAATTTTTTGTTATCAATTGATAAAAATAACTTTTTACAAAGTAAAACTAAGATAAAAAGCGAAAAAAAATAAAGTAGTAATATTTACCATTTCAATTCAGTTAACTAAAACCAGGATTGAAGGATTCTCTAAAGGTTATAATAAATTTTTATTTGATAATTATTTTTAATAAGAGTTTGTATGAAAGAGAATGTACATTTTTTATATCCGTCTACTATTTTTGCAAGTATAACACCTTATTTTGTTACCACAGTGCTTGGTTCATGTGTGTCAGTCTGTTTATATGACCCGATATTGCGTATTGGAGGGATTAATCATTTTATGTTGCCATTGTGGAATGGTCAGGAACTTGCTTCGCCCAAATATGGTAATATTGCAATTAAGAAGCTTATAGAGAAAATGGTTTCATTAGGTTGTGAGGCTAGTAGACTTCAGGCCAAAGTATTTGGAGGTGGCGAAGTAATTGAAACCAATTTAAATGTTTATAACATTGGTGAACAAAATGTAAAAATTGCTTTTGATTTGCTTAATGAATACAATATTCCTGTTGTGGGACAAAGTGTTGGGGGAAAATTTGGAAGAAAGATTTTATTTAATACTGAAACATTTGAAATTAAGCAAAAGATTATTAAAAAAACTATAATAGATAACTGATTTAGAAATAAAAACTTAAAGTTATGTCTGGTAAGAAAAAAATTCGGGTACTTATAGTTGATGATTCAGCCTTAGTAAGACAGACATTAGCGAATATTTTGGAAACAGATCCACAGATTGAAGTGATGGGTACTGCATCAGATCCTTATTTTGCGGTAAAAAAGATTCAAAATGAGGTTCCCGATGTAATTACACTAGATATTGAGATGCCTCGCATGGATGGATTGACTTTTCTTAAAAAACTTATGTCGCAACATCCGATACCAGTAGTTGTAATCTCTAGTCTTACAGCCAATAGTACTGAAATGGGTATTAAAGCTTTGGAATATGGTGCAGTCGAAATTATTACAAAGCCACAATTGAACACTAAACAGTTTTTTGAAGAATCGAGGATACGAATCTGTGATGCAGTAAGAGCGGCAGCAATGGCTTGTATAAAGCGTAGGCAAATAAATAATTTTGTGGTACAGCCTAAATTGTCGGTCGATGTTATTATACCAGAGAGTTCTGTTAGCAGCCATGCTAAGATCAAGACATCGGAGATGGTTATTGCAATTGGAGCATCGACAGGAGGAACAGAGGCAATTCAAAAATTTTTACAAGCTATGCCGATCGATTGTCCAGGAATAGTAATTGTACAGCATATGCCTGAGCATTTTACTCGATCGTTTGCTAATCGACTAAATGAGATTTGTCAGATAACTGTTAAAGAAGCTGAAAATGGTGATTCGGTTTTGCGTGGTCATGCATTAATTGCTCCTGGTAATTATCATATGCTTCTGAAAAGAAGTGGAACAAAATACTATGTAGAAATAAAAGAAGGTCCTTTGGTTAATCGACATCGACCTTCGGTTGATGTATTATTCCGTTCAGTAGCACGTTATGCCGGATATAATGCTGTGGGTATAATTATGACAGGCATGGGTGACGATGGTGCCCGAGGTTTGCTAGAAATGAAAGAGGCAGGTGCTTATACCATTGCTCAGGATAAAGATTCTTGCGTTGTATTTGGTATGCCCAATGAGGCCATCAAATTAGGAGCTACTGAAATAGTTTTACCTCTCGACCAGATTGCTCATCATGTAATCAAATATGTAAAAAAAGTGCAGTCAAAAAATTGAAATCTTTAAATTAATAGATTATGGATTTTTTTGGAAGTTGATTCCTTTTTAGTATATTTATTATAAAATTTAATTGCATCGGTAATTTTAATTTTGTAAATTTTTGTAATAAGTCAAAAAACTTTTTCCATCTTGAGAGAAATATAAAAAAATGTTATATATAAAAATATTCATGTTAATTATTTATTAGTTTTTGTGGGGTTCATATTAAAAAGTTACAAATTACAATCACGACCACTCGAGAAAGTTTTTATTCTTTGCCACACTTTAAGCTACGAAAATTGCTTTGTAATGATCGAAGATTGTACTGATTATTTAATGGATTATTTAAGTTCATTAGCAACTAAGTTAAATAAATACCTATTTTTACTATATTCATGATCCGGAGACGAGGGTGTTTAATTGAATTGAAGTTAAGAAAAAGAGGGAGAGAGAATATACAATAAACTTATAATAAAAGGCAATACAAAAATGGCTAAAAAATGAGTATTAAAGGACAGAAAAAATTAGTTAAGAATCATGTTTAAGAATACTGTATTATTTATTAAAAAATCAATATTTTATAATATCCCCAAAAAAGGTAAGTATTTACAAAATGTAATTTTAAAAATTAAGCATAATTAAACATATATCTAAATAAAAATAATAATACAACAATTTTTTTGTCCTTGGTTTTACTTATTTAATTATTAATACAGTTAAATCCTCATCAAAAATTATTATGACTTTATATTTTGTAATAAAAAAATATCAATAAATAATCCTATAAACTGTCAAAAATATTGGTCTCAAGTTCAGTATTTCTTAATTTTCTTTAATTAAAAAAGTCTTAGAAGCATGTATCTTTTTTATTTAAGTGTATGTTTATTACAAATATGCTTTTATTTCATTTACATCTTTCAAAGCATTAACAGGTATTTTGTTTCCTTTAACTACTTCGCCGTTTATAATAAGTTTTTTAACATTTTTACCTTCATTGCTTTGGTTTATAATCTCAATATTTAAAGTTTTTCCTCTAAATTTTCGTAAAATTTTATATGATTTCCAATTTTTAGGAATACATGGTGAAATTTCAATTTCATCATAGTCGGGTTTTATACCGAGGATGTATTGCGAAATAGCATAAAAATTCCATGCTGCTGTACCTGTGAGCCATGAGTTTTTTGCCTCACCGGGTTTATATGCATCTTTACCTGCTACCATTTGTGAATATACATATGGTTCAGTTTTGTGCAAATCACTTATTTCTTCAAGATATGCCGGTGCTATTCTACAGTAATAATCAAAAGCTTGATCCCCATTTCCAAGTATAGTTTCTGCAATCATTATCCAAGGGTTATTGTGACAAAAAACACCAGCATTTTCTTTATATCCAGGAGGATATGAAGAAATTTCACCTAGGTTTATTCTATAAGTTGAATATGCAGGTTGATTTAACACTATTCCATATTGAAAACTTAATAACTCTTTTACAGAATCGAGTGCTAATCTTGCACGACCATCTTCCTTGCCAATACCTGCCATTATGCAAAAACCTTGTGATTCAATAAAAATTTTGCCTTCATCATTTTCTTCACTTCCAATCTTATTACCAAAATAATCATAAGCACGTAAAAACCATTTACCATCCCATCCATATTTATTTATTGCTTCAATCATTTTGTTTACATAAACTTGTGCTTTTATAGCTTCTTCATCTTTGCCTATGTGCTTGCATAACTTAATAAATTCGTTACCATAAAGGACAAACATTCCAGCAATTAAAATACTTTCGGCTTTCCCATCTTTTTTGTTTTCAGTTGTTTGAAATGATTCATCTGGATTTGTTGAAAAGCAATTTAGATTTAAACAATCATTCCAATCGGCTCTGCCAATTAAAGGTAAACCATGTGGACCAAGATTATTCACAACATGATAAAATGAAGCTTTTAAATGGTCAAATAAAGTTCCTTTATTTTTCTCAACATTATTGTATGGTACCAATTCATATAGAATAGAAAAATCACCAGTCTCTTTTATGTATGCTGTAGTTGACAATATGAGCCATAGAGGATCGTCATTAAAATTACTTCCAATATCTGTATTACCTCTTTTGGTTAGTGGTTGATATTGATGATACGTACTGCCATCTTCAAATTGTGTTGCTGCAAGGTCAAGAATTCTTTGTCGAGCTGCTTCAGGTACCAAATGCACAAATCCAATAATATCTTGATTCGAATCACGAAATCCAATTCCTCTGCCAATCCCCGATTCAAAATAAGATGCACTCCTAGATAAATTAAAAGTTACCATACATTGATATTGATTCCATATATTAACCATCCTACACAATTTCTCATCTTCATGTTTTAATTGAAATTTTGATAATAAATCATCCCAGTATAAACGAAGATCATAAAAAGCTTTATTAATTTTTTCAATTTCATTATATTTATCTATCAATTCATATGCTTTTTCTTTATTTATTGTATTATTTTGAATAAATTTTTTATCAGGGTCATTTTCAATGTATCCTAAAATAAAAATTAAATCCTTTGATTCGCCAGGTTTTAAATTGAATTCTAAAAAATGCGAGGCTATCGGTGCCCAGCCATGTGCTACAGAATTTCTTGATTTCCCTTCTAAAACTACTTCCGGTTCATGAAACCCATTATAAATACCGATAAATGTATCTCTGTCTGTATCAAAACCTTTTATTTTTTCATTAACATAATAAAAAGCAAAATGATTTCTTCTCTCTCTATATTCTGTTTTATGATATATTGTTGAATTTTCAATTTCTACTTCTCCTGTTGAAAAATTTCTTTGAAAATTAGTCATGTCATCAAGAGCATTCCACAAACACCATTCAATAAAAGAGAATAGTTTAATATTTTTTTCAGTATTATTGTTATTGGTTATTTTCAAACATTGAACTTCACAATTATCTAGTAAAGGAACGAAAAATGTCAGATTAACATTTATATTGTTTTTTGTTGAATTAAATTTGGTATATCCAAGTCCATGTCTACACTCATAATAATCAAGTGGCGTTTTAACTGGTTTCCATCCAGGATTCCAAATAGTGTCACTGTCTTTTATATAAAAGTATCTGCCTCCAGAATCAATTGGAACATTGTTATATCTGTATCTTGTAATTCGTCTCAACCGAGCATCTTTATAAAAGCAATAACCTCCCGCTGTGTTAGAAATTAAAGAAAAGAAATTTTTCACTCCTAAATAGTTTATCCATGGATAAGGTGTTGCTGGATTTGTTATTACATATTCTTTGTTATTATCATCAAAATAACCATATTTCATATATCAACAGTTTTTTAATTAATTTTTTTCAAATATCACAAAGATATTCTAACATTCAAATATCAAAATTAAAAATGATACAAATTATATCCTTTATTTTTACATATGACACAGATATTGTTTAATTTACTTAATCAAGATTTTTTACATCGATCTGTAACGTTGCATTATATCTTTAAACAATTCACCTGTTGTTGGTGGTGTATAGGAGACTCCATTAGCACCTGCTTCAATAACTTTTTTTATGGTTTCTTCAGTTTTACCACCTGTAGCAATTATAGCAATATCCGATGATATTGATCTTATTTTTTTTACAATATCAGCAGTTTTTTCTGCTCCTGAAACATTTAGAATGTCAACACCTGCTTCAATTCTTCCTTCAATATCATCATTTTCAGATACTATAGTTATGATTACAGGAATATCAATAATTGATTTTATTTTTTTTAGAAGTTCATTAGGTGCAGGTTTGTTAAGTATAACTCCCATAGCCCCTTGAAATTCAGCATTTTTAGCAAGTTCAATTGCTCTTTCTCCAGTTGTTATACCACCTCCAACACCACAGAATACTGGTTTGTCAGATGCCATAAGAATAGCATTTGTAATCATGGGTTGAGGTGTAAAAGGATATACGGCTATTATTGCATCAGCATTGTTGTTTCTTATTATTGCTATATCAGTAGAAAATAAAAACGATTTTAAAATTTTGCCAAATATTTTTATACCACTACATTCATTTATTATTTCGGGTACACAAACAATGTTTTTTCGAAGTCGACTTTCAAATGAGGGAATTTTGTCCATTTTTTTCTTTTTCTTAAATTTAATTATAACATTTTAAATTTTCAATTATTGGCTTATTTTTTCATATATTTTTATTCGACTTTATTTAAAAAATAATAAATATTTTCTATTTCAATAAATTTTTAAAATTGTTGTTGATTATACTACTTAAAGTATAATTTATTGATTAAAACTTCAATTACAGAATGTAAATTTTGTATAATTTTTAAATAAAAATAATCAAAAAGTCATCAAAATTTTGAGATGTTTTGGTTTGATTAATATTTTATTATATTTATACAAAATTAAAAACAAATTTTTATGACTATAATTTTAATCTCTTTTATTTTATTGTTTTCAAAATTATTTACTTATTCGCAAGTACAATATTGGGAAAATTCACTGATAAATAGTATTAATAAAGAAAAATATCGCTCACATTTTTTTGTTTATTCATCAGTAGATAATGCACTAAATAATTTTTCAGATGAAAGAATTGTTTCTTTAAATGGTGAATGGTATTTTAAATGGTCTCCAGAGCCATCTGTTCGTCCTGTAGAATTTTTTAAAGATGACTACGATATAAACATATGGAATAAAATCATTGTGCCCGGTAATATAGAAACACAAGGGTATGGTACACCTATTTACACAAATATTAAATATCCATTTAAAAATAATCCACCAAAAGTAACTGACGAACCACCCTTATATTATACTTCATTTTTTGAAAGAAATCCTGTTGGTAGTTATAAAAAAATATTTTTTTTAACAGAAGAACAGGCTAAAGAGAAAGAGATATTTATAAAATTTGATGGTGTATTATCGGCTTTTTATTTGTGGATCAACGGTCATTTTGTGGGATATTCTGAAAATTCTTTTAGTCCCTCAGAGTTTAATATAACTAAATTTGTAAAAATAGGAGAAAATACTGTAGCTGTTGAAGTTTACAAATGGTGTGATGGAAGTTATCTGGAAGACCAAGATATGTGGCGTTTTAGTGGTATATTTAGGGATGTAAATATAATTATTAGACCAAAAATTTATATCAGAGACTTTTTTTTAAAAACTCTACTTGATGAAACTTTAAGTAATGCAGAGGTTGAATTAACAGTATATTTAAAAAATTGTGATATAAAGGATATCTCAAATTTAAGTTTAAAAGTGCAGTTATATGACAAAAACAATATTCCGATCAATTTAAATTTTATGTCTCAAAAAATTAATTTTATTAAATCATCATCTGAACAAAAAATTTTATTGGAGGAAAAAGTAATTAAACCTTTATTATGGTCATGTGAAAAGCCAGAATTGTATAAAATAGTAATAATTTTGGAGAAAGATAACAAAATTCTTGAAGTAATTCCTTTTAAATTTGGATTTAGAAAAGTTGAATTACGTGATAAACAAATTTATATTAATGGGGTTCCTATTAAAATCAGAGGTGTTAATCGTCATGAACATCATCCTCGTATGGGAAAATATGTGGATTATCAAACAATGGTCAAAGATATTATTCTGATGAAGCAATGTAATATTAATACAGTCCGTAATTCACATTATCCTATGGATTATCGATGGTATGAATTGTGCAATGAATATGGCATGTTTGTAATGGATGAAGCAAACCAGGAATCACATGAATTTGGAATAGGAAATAAAAGAATGGGAAATGATACTACGTGGAAAGATGCTCATGTTGATAGAGCTATTTCAATGGTTGAGACCAACAAAAATTATTCATGTATAATTATTTGGTCACTTGGCAATGAAGGTGGTGCCGGATTAAATATTGCTGCAATGCGACAAGCAGTTGAAAATATTGACAAAACACGACTTATTTTTTATCATGCTGATGAAAATTATTCTGATTTCAGAGATGCTGATTATCCATACCCACACGAACTTGCAGAATGGGTAAGGCAAGATACTACCAAACCAATGATAATGAGAGAATATTCTCATGCAATGGGAAATTCTGTAGGTAATTTAAAAGAATTCTGGGATATTATTTATAATAACAAACTTTTATTAGGTGGTTGTATATGGGATTGGGTTGATCAAGGTTTAACAAAAAAAATAGGTGTAAAAAGTATGTCTTATGATTCAGATTATAAATCTATTTATTTAAAAGATAATGAATTTTGGGCTTATGGAGGTGATTTTGGAGATCAACCAAATGATGGTAATTTTTGTATAAATGGATTGTTAGCTCCTGATAGAACCCCTCATCCTCATTATTACGAAGTACAAAAAGTATATCAAGGCATTAGAATGAATCTTAAATACCTCGATAATGAACGATTTGATGTGGAAATAGAAAACAAATTTTTCTTTACTTCACTTGACGAATATGATGTCTTTTTAATATTATTAGAAGATGGGAAAGAAATTAAAAGAACTCAATTATATAACATAAGTATAGCACCATTAAAAAGCCAAATTTTTAGCTTTATTATCGACAAGAAAAATATTAAAGAGGGCAAGGAATATATTGCAAGAATAGAGTTTTATAAAAAAAATCCAGAAAAATGGATGATAAACAATATGTGTGTGGCATGGGAACAATTTGTTATAAAACCTGCAAACCTAGTAAGTATAAATTTGTTGCAAAGGAGTAATAAACTTAATTTAAATATATATGAAAAGGATACTTTGTTAATTGTTGAAGGTAAAAAGTTTAAAAGTGTCATTAACAAAAACAATGCAAAAATTGTTTCGTATATACAAAATGAAATAGAGTATTTAAAAAAACCATTAGAACTGTACTTTTGGAAAGTACCTAATGACAATCAAAGAGGTAGTGATTATTTGAAAGTACAAGGTATATGGAAAAATATTCATCAGAATCTAAAGATAAAATCATATTCTATAATTGATGAAAAAAAATTTGTGTATGTTAATTTTGATGTAAAATTACCTTTTGATGATATAACATTGAAAATAGAATATGGTTTTGATGCTAATGGTACTATAAAAGTTATGATTGATTATTTTTGTGAGAATCCAGAGATACCATCAATGCCTAAATTAGGTGTAAGAGTGGGTATTCCATATGATTATAAAAATATTACTTGGTACGGCCGTGGTCCACACGAAAATTATTGGGACAGAAAAGAAGGTGCTAAATTTGGAATATATAAATTATCGTTAAAAGATTTTGTTGTACCATATATTTATCCTCAAGATAATGCTAATAGAGAAGATTGTAGATGGATATTTTTTGAAAATAATAATAAAAAACAAATATTAATTAAAGGAGCAAATCCATTTTCTTTTAGGGCATGGCCATATACTGAAGAAGATTTAGAAAATTCTAAACATAATTATGAGTTACCAGTAAGAGACTTTATAAATGTAAATATCGATTATAAAGTACATGGAGTAGGAGGAAGTAATAGTTGGGGTAAAAGAACATTAACAAAATATACAATTAAAATGGATGGCTCTTATAATCATTGTTTCTATATTAAGTTTTTTTAATATTCTTTATTAATATAAGTTTGAAAACCTGATATCCAGCATTTTATAGAGTAAAATAATTTTTAATTAAATAATGTTTTAACACTTATAATTTTAATTTATCATTTTGGGTAATACATTTATCTGTTAAAAAGTGATTTTCATCACCAATTTTTGAATAGATATAAAAATTCAAATCATTTTCTCAACCTTTTGATAAAAATTTTCGTAAAAGATAAATAGAGAAAAGTTATTAGTTTTCATTATTTATTATGTTTTTGTGGTTTCAGGTGTTTAATAGCTCCGGCAATGCCGGAGCGTTTTTTTATGTTTTATAATATTTCGTCAATTTTTTTATAAAAAATCTTTTCTTTTGATAAATAAATATCATATATAAAAAAAGCAAAAATTACTAAAATTAAAGCTAAAAAACCTGCTAATCCAGTTATTCCTATTGTTAAGTCATTTCCTCCTTTGACAAGTATTATTGCTATTCCAGCAGTTCCATTAAGTGTACCATGAAGTATTGAAGCTGCAATAACAGATTTTGATTTTATAGTTATATAGAGAAAAATTGGTGTAAGAAGTATGCACCAAATTATCATCATTAATACACCAATATATGGATGTTGTGGATAATTTAAACCCATTAAAACAAGTGGTGCATGCCATAATCCCCAGATAAAACCTATAATAATTGATAATTTTAAAAAATTGAATTTTTTCATCTCAACCAATAAAAATCCACGCCAACCTAATTCTTCACCAAAAGCAGCAATAGCATTTATAGTAATCCCAGCAAACATACCATTAATTATACTTAATAAAAATGGATTAATAGGAAATTTTTCCATATCTTCTTTCATCTTTGCTATTTTCTCTGGGTTCAGTAAATGCCCATACCTTTCAAACATTCCGCTCATGTCTGGGCTATATTCAACACCAGGAAAAGTTAAACTAATGGCCATTGTTAATAAAGCTGTTAAGGGCATTATTAACCATGCAATTAAAAACCATTTATTCAATTTAAATGATACTAACAATTCACTAATTATATTCTCTTTGTAAATAAACTTTTTAACTAATAGTACACATAGTGTAGGTATAAACATATAAATAACTCCTGACAAGGTAAATAAAATATAGTTTTTTGATATACCTGTTAACCAGATAATTAAAGCAGTTACATAACTTATTAAAAAAACTAAACCTATGAAAATATTTATTTTATTATTATTCATAATAATTATTTTTTTAACAACTAAATAATACCGTATATATTGTCGTAAAAATAATCCAAATACTTATTCCATTGATAAATGATAATTCTGTAAAACCATTTAAACCATCTTTTATCAATCCATAAATAATTGAAAAAATTGTAAAAAAAATTATAACAAAACCAATTATTCCCAAAAATAAGTATTTTTTAATTATTATATTTTGGAATGTTACCGTCAATATTAATATGGATAAAAAAACTGTTAAACTAAGCAAGTTATGAAATAATCTTTGCAAAGTGTTAGATAAATTTTTAATACTATATGGATTCATATCGTATGGAACAAAAGCCAACAAAGTTAAAGATGTTACACAAATATCAATTATTTTCAATAAATTTTTATGTTTTTTAATATCATAATGTTCAACAAGCAACCAAAAATAAATATATAGTAGAAGAGCAATAATAAACAATAATTTTCTATAATTTTTTATGTATTTATTACCATAAAGTTTTTTTATAGTAAGAAAACTTAATGTATATTTTTTTAAATCAATATTGATATGCTTTAATGATTTTTTTAAAGAATATGGTAATATAGCCGCAAATATAAATCCAATTATTAATATTCCTACTTTGATTAGCATGATTTAATTAAATAAAAAAACAACAGTAAGAATAAATAATATGAATAAGAAAAATAAAATACTTCCTGCACATCCAGTTGTTGTTTTTTGATAAACTTTATTATATAAAGCCTTTCGAGGATTGGTGTATATACCATATCCTCTAGGGACTTTTAAACCCTTATTGTGTTTTATATATCTGCTTATTGATGTTCTGGCTGTAACTCTTTTACTTAATGATGGTATTCTAAAGCCAAATTTCATATGTATTTCTATTTATAAATCATTTAAAACTTTTTTTATATAACTATTAATCTGAATTTTATTCCAACCAGTAGTCTCTTTAATTCCTTTTTTTATTATTTCAATGTAAGACTCAGAGGGTTCATTTATTTCGTTTTCCCAATCTCCTGTAAATGTTAATATTTCAATACCTTTTATTTCTCCAAGTTTTAATAAATATGGATAAAATGAGTGTTTTCCTTCCTGAATCCAAATATCATAGAATTGTTCTTCATTTATCTCCCAAAGTCTGACAATAGAATAATTATTAAAAATTTTTTCTTCTTTACGACTTAAAAATGCAACACCACCATTATCCCACGAAGAGGAATTTTTTGCAAAATATAATCTGTGAGGTATGTATATATAACCTAAAGAAATAGGATCGGTTTTATCATTACAACCTTTATAACTTTTATTATTAAAAATGCCACCATATATATATAGAATAAATCTCTCTTTTAACATATTCGAACCATAGGCGGCATAAATTATTTTACTACTATGCATTTTTTAGTAGCTATAATTAGAGGTTAGACAAATATAAAAAAAATGAGATTAAAATGATTTTTTTGAATATATTTTTAATTGTTATATTTAAATTTCTTTTGAAAAAGAATGATTTTCTTTTAAATTTAATAAATTTGAGCGAAAGAAAAAAATTATGGATATTTCAGTTATTATACCAGTATATAATTGTGAAGAAAGTATACCAGAATTATATGAAAAGCTAAAATTTATTTTAGATCAAATAACATTAAATTGGGAAATAATATTTGTTAACGATGCTAGTCCACAAAATGATTGGCAACAGATATTAAAATTGATAGCAATCGATAAAAGAGTAAAGGGAATAAATTTCTCTCGAAATTTCGGTCAACATAATGCAATTTTTGCTGGATTAGAGCATGCAAAAGGTGATTGGATTGTTGTTATGGATGGTGATTTACAAGATAATCCTCAAGATATCCATTTGCTTTATAACGAAGCAATTAAAGGATATGACATGGTGCTGGCAAGCAGACAAATCAGATATGATAATTTTTTTAAAAAATTGTTTTCGAAAATATTTTATAAATTTCTTAGTTATTTATCAGAAACTAAAATAGATTATACAATAGGTAATTTTGGAATATATAAAAGAATAGTAATTGATAATGTTTTACAAATGGGTGATAAAATTAAATTTTTTCCTGTAATGGTTCAATGGGTTGGTTTTAAACAACAAAAAGTTTTTGTTAAACACGATGAAAGAAAATATGGAAAAACTTCTTATTCATTTAGATCACTTGTGAAATTAGCTATTAATGTTATACTTTCTTTTTCAGATAAACCATTGCGTTTAGCTGTAAAATTTGGCCTTGCTGTAACTTTAATTTCTGTATTGTTTTTATTATTCAATATTATTAGATATTTTAATGGCAAAATTTTAGCTATAGGTTGGACAAGTTTAATTTTATCTATCTGGTTTTTTTCTGGTCTAATTATTTTTTTAATTGGTATAGTTGGTTTATATGTTGGCAAAACTTTTGAAAATAGTAAGAATAGACCTATTTATATTGCAAAGGATAAAATTATATGAAACTTGAATTTTTGAAATGGGATTCTGATTTTTTTGGATTTAAAATTGGCATGGTTTCGAGTTTCACAAATGATTTAGATTTTAAAAAATTATTAAAACAAGCTCAAGAACAAAATTTTAAGCTTCTTTATTGTTTTGCTAATCCATTAAATGAAACCGAAAATAAAATATATTCTCAATATGGCATTCTGGTCGATAAAAAAATAACTTATTATCAAAAATTAGAAGAAAAAAAATATGAATTACCATCAAATGTTGAAGAATATTTAGAAAATTTTGTTGATGATGCAATGTATTCATTGGCAATAGAAGGTGGAAAATATTCAAGATTTAGAACGGATAAAAATTTTCCTGATGGAAGCTTTGAAAAATTATACAAAAAGTGGATAGAAAATAGTCTAAATAAAACATTTGCTGATGTAATTTATGTTTACAAACAAGAAAAATTAATAAAAGGAATATTATTATTAAAAATAATAAATGATATAGGAATAATCAGTTTAATTAGTGTGGATCAAAATTTAAAAAGAAAAGGTATTGGTACTAAACTTATTAATACAGCTTATTATTATTTTTATAAAAATAATATTTATAATATTGAAGTTGTTACACAAAAAGATAATATAGCTGCTTGTAATTTTTATGAAAAAAATAACTTTAAAATAAAAAATATTCAAAATATTTATCATATATGGCTTTAAAAATATTTAAAATATTTGAAAATAAAAATTTTATTAAATTAATTTATTTGTTAAGCTTTTTGGTTAATATTTTACTTTATTTTACCATCTTTTCAAAGATTACGCAAAATGGTATTGAATATTATTTTAATTCTGATACTTTGTATTTTCCTACTTTATTTAAAGATTTATTTAAAGACGGATATTCATTTAAGGGATGGCATGTTCCTGCTGCTCCAAATTTTTTGCCAGATATGTTACTTTATTTTATTTTAATGGCAATTTTTAAAAATCCTATATATGCATCTTTTTCATATGGTATTATTCAATTTATAATATTATTGTTATTGATAAATTGGTTAATTAATATAGTTTCAGGAAGAAAAGAATTTATTCTTAATTCTGCAATAAATCTTTTATTAACCTTTTTTTTCTTTGTTTATATTTTTTCAAAAGATTTTTTATTTACTTTCCACATAATTAGTAATACATATCATTTAGGAGCATTTTTGTTTTTTCTAATTTCTATTATTTTAACTTTAAAATACTTGCTTACTGATAAAAAATCATTTTTGTATTTGTTATTTATTATTTCTTCAATAGCAGTATTAAACGATAAACTGTACATTATTTTATTTTCTGTTCCTTTATTAACCATATTTGTTTTTATTAATAAATACAATAAAAAGAAAGTTCTTAACTTATTAATTGTTAATTTATTTTCTGTATTAACAGGTATATTATTATTCAGATTAATTCAAATTTCTGGCATTTTTTATTTTGTACCTTTTGATAAGTTAATTGATATTTCGAAAGCTAATTATAGTTTTCAAATGTTTGTTAATACATTAAAATCGTTTATCAAACCATTTTCTTTTAAAACTACTATCTTATTAATTTCCATTTTAACATTTATTATTATAACATTAAACCTTACGATAAATTGTAAAAAATATTTTTTTAATAAATTTTTGAAAATTCAAAACAATGATTCAATTCAGTATTTCTACTTTTTGTTCATTGGAGTATCATCTTTTATAACATTTTTTGCTCCAATTTTGAGTGGTACATACCTTGATGATTCCTGTATAAGGTATAACATATTTAGTTTTTATATGCTTTTTTTTAATTTTTTACCTGCAATTTATTTTTTAATGCCTAAAATATTAATAAATAAAAAAAATACTCAACATGTTATTCTTTTATTATCAGTATTTTCTATAATTTATTATATAAAAGTTTTTTTTAGTCATATTTCCAAAGAAGGCTTAAAAGAATATTTTCATTACTATCCAGAGAGTGCTCAATGCATTGATAAATTTATTGAAAAAAATAAAAATATTTACGGAACAGCTACATATTGGATTGGAAAAGTAGCATTAAATTTTTCGAAAAAAGGAGCACGAATTTATACAGTCTATGATGATAGCTTCTATCCATATGCCCATGTAGGTAATATAAATTGGTACAGAGAAAATAAAGGTAAATACAATAATCCAATTTTTAATTTTATTGTTGTTGATAAAAAACAAAATCTGAGTGGATTAATAAAAAATTTTGGAACACCTATTAAGATTGATACATGTAAAAAATATTTGATTTTAACTTATCCTTATTTTAAATTTAATAAAAATAATGAGCCTTATTTTATAAATTTAAAAATTGAAAAACATAAATATTTTTGTGATTTTGAAGACGAAATTTTCAGATTTATAGATGATATTATAATTAGCAATAAAAAAGCGTTTTCAGGTCAATATTCCAATTTGTTGAATAACAGTAAAATATATAGTTATACATTTACATTACATTACGACGAAATTAAAAATTTAAATCCTTTAAAAGCACAAATTGGTTGCAAACTTTTTTTCAATAATTATTCAGAAGTACATATTGTTTTTTCTATTGAAAAAAATCAGCAAACATTTTTCTGGAAAAATTTGAAAATCTGTGGAGAAGATATAAATGTGGGAGAATGGCATGAATATACTCTTCCTGTAATACTACCTGAAAATATTGATGATGAAGCTATAATTAAAGCTTTTGTTTGGAATAATGGTCCTTCAGAAGTTTATGTTGATGATTTAAGTCTAATATTTTACTGATCTTATTAAAATTTTTTAAAAATGAAAATACCTTTCAATAAACCTTTTTTGACTGGACAAGAATTGGAATTTATCAAACAAGCTGTTGATCTTGGCAAAATATCTGGCAACGGCATGTTTACCCAAAAATGTCATGATTTTTTTATAGAAAAATATAAATTTAAAAAAGTACTTCTTACAACATCATGTACTGATGCACTTGAAATGTCTGCTATACTTCTTAATCTTAAAACTGATGATGAAGTAATAATTCCTTCTTTTACATTTGTATCTACTGCTAATGCTTTTATTTTACGTAATGCAAAAATTGTATTTGCAGATAGTGAAAAAAATACACCAAATATTGATCCAGATAAAATTGAAGAACTAATAACTCCAAAAACTAAAGCTATTGTTGTGGTTCATTATGCTGGAGTTAGTTGCGATATGGATAAAATAATGAGACTGTCAAATAAGTATAATTTATTTGTTGTTGAAGATTCTGCTCAGGCTATTGATTCATATTATAAGAATAGACCACTTGGTAGTATTGGTCATTTATCTGCGTTTTCATTTCATGAAACAAAAAATGTTATATCTGGAGAAGGTGGTATGTTGGTAGTAAATGACGAAAATTTTGTTAAAAGAGCTGAAATTATTTGGGAAAAAGGAACAAATAGAGCACAATTCTTTCGTGGTGAAGTAAATAAATATGAATGGGTTGATATAGGATCATCATTTTTGCCTTCGGAAGTTATTGCTGCTTTTTTGTACGCTCAATTACTTCACCTTGAAGAAATTCAAAAAAAAAGACTTAAGATCTGGCAAACATATTATCATGCATTTAAATATCTAAAAGATAAGGGTGTTATAAAATTACCTTATATACCTGATTATGCTACTAACAATGCTCATATGTTCTATATTATTTGTACTGAAGAAAATGACCAAGAAAAATTGATTTCATATTTGAAAAAAAATGAAATATTAGCAACATTTCACTATTTACCTTTACACAAATCACCATTTTTTCATGATAAACACGATGGTCGACCTTTACCCTTATCAGAATACTATGCAAATCACCTTGTACGTTTACCTCTCTATTATGATTTAAATGAACAAGATCAGAATATTATTATCGAATGTGTTTTTAATTTCTTTCTTAAATGAAATTTCTACAAAAACTAAACAAATTTAGAGATAATTTTTGTCATGTTCCTTACAGAAAAATATTGTAATCAAAACAATTTGATATTAATTTTTTAATTAAAAAATTTTCCAATAAAATTAAATATTACTTAAAGTTATTAAAATATTTAATATAATTGTAAAAAAAATGAGCATATGTATAGCAACTATTATAATGATTATAAGCTAAAAAAAATTTATGATGTCGCTGCTGAATTAGGATTTAGCTCTGAAGATATATTGCCTCATGGACATTATATTGCCAAAATTCCAATGCATTATTTACATGATAGATTGGCAAATAATCCTGATGGTCATTTGATTCTTGTTACTGCTATGACTCCAACTCCTCAGGGTGAAGGTAAAACAACAACAACTATAGGATTAGGTGATGCATTAAGACAACTTGGAAAAAAGAGTATAATATGTCTAAGAGAACCTTCATTAGGTCCTTATTTTGGTATTAAAGGAGGTGGTACTGGTGCTGGTAAATCTCAAGTAATGCCTGCCGAAGATATAAATCTGCATTTTGTCGGTGATATGTATTCTGTAAGTAAAGCAAATAATTTACTTGCAGCTATCATAGATAATCATCTTCAACATGGTAATGAATTAGGAATTGATCAACGTCGTATAACATGGAGAAGAGTTATTGATTTGAACGATAGAGCATTACGACATATAGTTATTGGTCTAGGAGGTGTATCACATGGCCTGCCACGTGAAGATGGTTTTAATATTACTCCTGCATCTGAAATTATGGCTATTTTATGTATGTCCGAAAATTATGTTGATCTTGGAGAAAGATTATCAAAAATTATAATAGGTTATACTTATAAAGGTGAACCAGTAACAGCTGAGCAATTGCAAGTTGTTGGTGCTATGCAAATTTTATTACGCGACGCTGTTCATCCAAACCTTGTACAAACAATCGAAGGTACTCCTGCTTTTGTTCATGCTGGTCCATTCGCAAATATAGCCCAGGGAACAAATTCTGTAATATCTACAAAAATGGCATTAAAATTAGCCGATTATGTTGTTACTGAAGCAGGTTTTGCAACAGATCTGGGAGCCGAAAAATTTTTTCATATTAAATGCAGGATGACAGGCTTAAATCCCGATGCTGTGGTGATTGTTGCAACAATCAAAGCACTTAAATATCATGGATGGACTACAAAAAATGGAGGATTTGCTAATCTTGATAAACATATCGAAAATATCAGACTGTTTGGTATTGAACCTATTATTGCTATAAATAAATTTGATGATGATTCGGAGGAAGATCTGAGTTTTGTAGTTAATTATTATGATAAAAAAGGTGTTAAAGCTTTTGTATGTAATCATTATAAAGAGGGTGGGAGTGGTGCTATTAATTTGGCTCAAGCAATTATCGATTATATTGAAAATAACCCCTTAAAAAAGATAAACTATCTCTATAAACTTGAAATGAATATTGAGGAAAAAATTGAAACTATAGCACGTCTGATTTATGGTGCTTCTGGCATTGAAATTACAAAAAAAGCATATACCGAAATTGAATTGATAGAAAAATCTGGATATAAAAACTTACCTATTTGCATTGCTAAAACTGCTAAATCATTGTCTGATAATGAAAAATTATTGGGAAGACCTGAAAACTTTAAAATAACTGTAAATGATGTTTATCTTTCTGCAGGAGCTGGTTTTATTGTTGTTATTTGTGGAAATATAGTAACTATGCCTGGCCTTCCTAAAGTGCCTGCAGCTGTTAAAATTAAAGTATTACCCGATGGACGAGCTATCGGGTTATCTTAACCTATAAGTTTCTGAATAAATTGAAAAATTAATCCAAATGTATAAATAAATTAAATTAAATAATTTTATTTTAAATTAAAATCTCTTTCACTAAAAACAATAGCTTCGTATGTGTAAATATCTGCATTTTTCCAACCATCCCAACCAATACCAACTTTATCTCTTGCACAATGCCCTAAAAATTCTTCAAGATTCCAACCTGTTTGTGTTGCTACTTGTGGTAAAAATGTCCCCGATCTACCATCTTTAATAATATATATTCCATGCTTACCTAAAATGATTTCATTTATTGTATTTATTCTTTTTAAAGGAGTTAATACCGATATTTCTATTTCAATATCCTTTAGTTCTTCTGGTTCTACCGGATTAAATCTATAGTCTCTTGAACAACTCGCAATGGTCATTTCTTGTACAACCTTATATAATGGTACGTCTCTACTAAAATTCCCAATACAACCTCTCAGTTGATGGTTTTTATGTAAGCTTACAAATGCCCCACATGGTGTTTTTAAATTCTCCGAAATATCGCTTTCTTTAATTTTATATATTGTTCCATGTCTTACAAATTCATCTAATGTATTTCTTGCTATCTTTAATAATTTTATTTTATCATCTTTATTTAGTTTAAATTCTGTTTGATTTTGATTTGTTATTGCTTTGTTAGTGTCTTCAATTTTTTTTTCTATAACCGCTATTGCACAGTATCCTACTACTCTGCTTTTGTCTCCATAAATGTTAGCATCTCCCGAATTTCTATATTCAATAAGTTTGTATTCCAAATTTTTGCTCTTTTCTGTAAGATATAACAATGTTAAAACAGATGTCCATCCACATAATGATGTTGCTAAATTATCTATGCCTAAATCATCGTTGGTTTTTAAGGTTGTTAATAATTTTGAAGATGAATTCGAAAGTATTGCTTCATATGTAAATTTATCCACTTTTATAGCATCATTATATGAAGGATAATGAGAAAAATCAGTGCTTATTACAAATAAGTTCTTATCGTTGAAATACGGTTTTAAATGCTCTGCAATCAATTTACAGGTAATCGGATTCTGGGTGGCAATTATTATAGGTACTATTTTTATATCTTTTTTTAATTTGTATTGCAAAAATGGCAATTGTACTTCAATTGTATGTTCTCCAACTTCAGCATCTTGTCTATATGTAAATTCTTTATATTTATTTATCAAATCATTGGCTATTTCAAGATCAACAGTAACAGTACCTAATGGTGTTTCATAGTGCCCTAAATTGTATATCGATGCCCCATCAAAATATGTGCGATGACTTGAACCAATAATAAAAATTCTTTCATATTCCGTATCTGGATTTATTTGATTGTATGCAGATGCTGCAACAACTCCTGAAAATATATACCCTGCATGTGGCACTATAATAGCTCTTAATTTTTCTTCATTTTTGTTTATTAATAATGATTTTCCTTCTTTAAACAAAGATTCTAATATTTTTTCTAATGCATCTTTATTGCCTGGATAAAATTGTCCAGCAACATATGGTGTTCTGTTTATCATTTGCATTGTTTTATTTGTTTGAGTTTTACAAGAAATTGTAATTAAAGCAAGAATAAAAATTAAAATACGTCTAAACATAAATTATTTTAAAATGTAATATAAAATTAGTAAAATTTTGTTATATAAAAATTATTTTTTGTTTGATGAAATTTTGCTGAGTTCTTTTATGTATCTTTCTCTTAACTTTTCGTGCATGTTTATTATTCTTTCATTGTATTTTTGAATTTTTTTAGAGTTTTTTTCGTAACTCTTAAGTTCTTTATTATTTTGTTTTTTTCTATTTTCAAGAACTCTTTGATTGAAATTTTGAATTTTTTTTTGAATTTTTTTATTTTGTAGTTGTATCCTTGCATCCTCTTTTTCTATTTTTCTTAATATTTTTTCATTGTATTCATTAATTCTTTTGCTTTCTCTTTCTATAATTTTTTTTAATCTTTTGTTTTCTTCTGCTTGTTTAGTTAGTATTTCATTGTTATATTCTTGAATTTCTTTTTTGATTTTTTCAATGTCTTCTTTAATTTTTTCTTCTTCTTCTTTTCTTTTTTTAATTAATTTTTCATTATAATCTTTTATTTTTTCAGATTCTTTTTCTGCTTCTTCTATAAGTTTTTTATTTATTTCTTCTATGTTTTTTAATATCTTTTTATTTTCTTCTTTAATATTGTTGTCTTTTGAAATAAAATTTTTTTGTTGTTTGTCTAAAATTTTCTGATTGTATTGTTGAATTTGTTGACTTTCTTTGTCGGCTATTTTTTGTTGTAGTTCGTTTTGCCTCTGTTGCTGGTATTTGAGTTTTTCGTTGTAAGCGGCAATTTGAGCTTGAATTCTGGCATTGTCTTTAGCAAGTTTTTGAGCTTCTTTTTGTTGTTTGTCTAAAACTTTTTGATTGTACTTGTCGATTTGTTTTTTGTATTTCAATGATTCTTTGTCTATACCTTGTTGCTGTTGAGCAAGCTGTTGCAATACTTTCTGATTGTATTGTTGAATTTGTTGACTTTCTTTGTCGGCTATTTTTTGTTGTAGTTCGTTTTGCCTCTGTTGCTGGTATTTGAGTTTTTCGTTGTAAGCGGCAATTTGAGCTTGAATTCTGGCA